>LQAB01003811.1_pt1 | contig 24962 bp, 12 predicted proteins | sample 654521 | NCBI WGS metagenome assembly LQAB01 (sample SAMN00762031, study PRJNA78659) | termite gut metagenome | isolation source: bacterial endosymbionts found in Trichonympha flagellates filtered from... | host: Zootermopsis nevadensis | place: USA: Mt. Pinos, Los Padres National Forest, CA ... | reverse complement strand
TCGCCCTATACATTCCACCGAACACATTAAAGACAATCCTTCCTAGTGGTCACAACCGAAGCTCAGTAGAAAACTTTATTAAAACGATTAAAACCAAAGTTTCTAATTATGTCATCAACCCTTTCAGCACCAACACACTTCAGGAAAAACTGAATAAAATATTCGCCTGAACTGGAACCGACCGATAGTAGCGACCTCAGGCTAAACCCCAAAAAATTACAGCCCGTCAACCGAAATATTTTTAACTCTTTCACCCCCCGGCTTCGGCTAAAGGGATCTAGCGGATCGAGATATTTAGCCTAAACCGGCTATTGGCGGTGACAACAAGGTAGCCCCTCATGTATTACAATTTACCAGCTGAATATTTAAACTATGTTTTGGTCTTAGGCCTGGGTCTGTCGGTGGGCAGCTTTCTCAATGTAGTCGTTTATCGTCTTCCGCGCCAAGGTCTAAGTCTAGCTCAACCCCGCCGTTCTTTCTGCCCGGCCTGTGGTACCTCCATTCGCTGGTACGATAAAATCCCCTTATTAAGCTGGCTCTATCTTCGGGCTCGCTGCCGCGACTGCCATAAACCAATAAGCGCACGTTACCCCCTGGTAGAACTGGCTTCAGGCCTGCTGGCCCTTTATCTTTTTAACTTTTACGGCCCTTCGGCGGTCTTTCTTTTCCAATTATACTTTGTTCTCTGTCTTCTGGCCATCGCCCTTATCGATCTGGAGCTAATGGTTATCCCCACTCAACTTATATATCCGACGGCCATTTTAGGCCTTTTGAGCGCGGCTCTCCACCCTTCGGCAATCCTTGCCGGCCCCTGGCTTTGGCTCAATCTGGAACAGAAACTCGGCCCCCACCTCACTTCTCTAGCCGGTTCAACGGCCGGCTTCGCTTTGGGCTGGGCCGCGCTGAAACTAATGGCGGTAGCCTATCAAGCCACCCGAGGTCATAAAGGTCTGGGCGACAGCGATCCCCCTCTACTAGGTCTAATCGGAGTCTGGCTGGGCTGGCGGGCTATACCCACCGTCATTCTCTGGTCCACCCTTATTGGCCTAGCTAGTGTGATAATGCTTATAATTATGGATAGTAAATCTAAATCTGAAGAAAGCTGGAGCCAGAAAGCCATTCCCTTTGGTCCCTTTCTAGTTCTAGCCACCTTTCTCTATCTCTGTTTCGGTCCCACCTTCATCAACTGGTACCAACGGCTCTATCACTAAAAAATGGCCCCCTTAAAATAACATCAACCGACCAAATACCCGTTTTTCGTCTACCTTAATAAAGACGTCCATTTCTGGCATACCATGCTCTCATTCTTTCAAAGATATCCAGATCAATTTGAGGCATAGACGGTTCATTAACGAACTAGTTCGCAAAATAACACTCTGGATAAAATTGAATAATACCTTAATATCAATATATTTCAGCGATTAAGTTCAGTCATTCTCATCGCTTCTAAACTCATAAATGATAACTGCACCTTGGTCTTGAAACGGAAACAAAGAGTGCATATTTTTTAATAGGATTCTATAAAACGAATATATCGCTATGACGATAAGCTTGTTAGCTGTTTTTAGTGTATATTTCACCCAGGTGTAATTTTTACTCTCGCAAATTATAATATCGATTACCGAGTTTTAATCCGGCAGTTCTATTGTTTCATCAAGTACGATACGATAAAACTGTATTTTACCAACAACCTCCGGTCTAAACTCGCCTATTTTCAAACCAATCACAATTAAACAACAGAAACGCCGATAATATAGGAGTAGATCAATATAATGATCATTATCCGCAAAATAAAAAACTAAACCCGTAACAAACTACGTAGTGCAATAGATCCAATTATCAGACATCTTAAATCCGATTTTCGAACATTTCAAAATTCCATGAAAGGAACTCTAGGCGATTAGACTAACACCCTCATGACTACCACCACTTTTAACTTCATAAAATGAACGCGGGAAGTAAATTTTTATTTGCATCTGGTAATTTTAAGACTTTTGACCGCATTTTACACTAATAGAACCGACAATGTCGAAGACAAATTCTTCTAACCCAGGTAAAACAGGAGCTAACCAACGACTAGTGACTCACCCAGAGTCCTAGCGAATATGGCCAAAATATTTATTACTAGCTCTGCATCGTCTAGCCACAGGGTCGTAAATATTACCTGAACCTGCCTTAGAGAGTTGAGGAACCCTATCCCCCCTTCCCCCTGCCCCAGAATCGGACCTAGATTACCGCTAGAAAACTGGTCCTAAGTCGCCTGTAAACCCACCGAGTGCCCAGATTACCACGACTGGGGTAGACAACCCTGACTAACTAATAATTTAACTTAGCTATTAACGACAACCTGAGGATTAGCGAGTTATCCGCAAATACCCGGGTGGATATTTTAACGCCCACCTGGAACTGCGCGGAAACTTAATTGTTAACATCTTCTTGGGCGGAGGAATTACCTGAATCCTCAAGCTGTAAAGAGGCCCGGACCGAGCGTTAAATCACTTGCTAAAAAACAATTTAATTTCATATCGGAAAGGAAACACCTATAAACTAGAGTAATTAACTACTTTTCTTAAAAAATAATTCACCCGAAATAGAAAGGAAGACAGCAAATCTTCCTTTTAGTTTAAAATTAACGTTTGGAAATAATTAACTATCAGATTAGAGATTTCGGGTCTCTAGCCACGCCAGCACGAGTTTTCCAGCGACGATGGGCCCACAACCATTGATCCGGGTAGCGCCGAATAAATTCTTCCAACCAATGGTTAATCTGCGCGGCGTCGGCTAAATAAGCCTCTTCTTCACTTAAGTCCAACCGGGGTTTCAACGGAGGAAAAATCGTTTCATAGTGCCGACGACCTTCCCGCCGAAAAAGAACCAAAATGATGGGGGCACCTGCCCGACGGGCTAAACGCAAAGGACCCAGGTTGAAAGTAGCGGTGCGGCCCATAAAAGGAAGTGAGCTCACACCAGAGGTGGGCACGATGACAGCCTGATCAATAAGGGTACCTAAAACGCCCCCAGCTTTAAGCACCGAAACCATGGCCCGGGCCAACCCGTCTTTGCCTAGAAAACGGTCGCCATTGACAGAGCGAAGACGCCTAGCCAAGGCGGCTGGTAATTTTTGCCTCAGATCCCGTCCGACTATGGTTAGTTTAAACCCAAAAAACAAGGCGGTATAATGGCACATTATTTCCCAGTTGCCCATATGCCCAGTCAAAATAACAACGCCCCTGCCTTCGCGACGGCTTTCGGCTAAAATTTCTTCCATATATTCCTGGCCCGCCTCAACCTGGCAATCGCATAAAAAAGGGCTCACCCCCCGGTGGCCGCAGCGAATTATTTCCCAGCAGCTGCGGCCCAGATTAGCGAAAGAGGCGCAGGCTGTCGCTTCGGCTGAAAGCTCTGGCGGCAGAAAGCCGCCAGCCTGAATCATTTTAATATTGGCCACGGCCACCCGTCGACGGCGAGCGGCCAGATAAAAAAAAAGTTTTCCCCCGACCGCTCCAAGGGCTAACCCCAGACAAGGGGGTAACCATGCCAGAGGGAGGCTCATGACCCAGACCAGAAGTAGACCTAATTTTAAACACAATGATTTTGGCTCACTTAAATTACCTAGCAACGGGCCCCTCAAAATCATAAGCAAAAATGCCTAAGCTCTTCTTTCTACCCTATTTCTCGAACAAAACCACCGCCCATCAAGCAACCTATCAGGCTCACCTAAACGAACCTTATCAGAATAGCGAGCGGGCTGGCGCTAGCCCTTCACTCACATCATTGCCTCCATACCCTACCACATAGCTATTGCCCCAATGGTAACAACAACCGTTAGTAGAATTTCCAGCCCTCCATAGTCGTTTCTTTCTTCTAAATCCTTAATCAGCCATAGAGCTAAATAAAAAAAGGATTTTACCCAAAAAATTAAGTTTAACCAAATTAAGGCCCCGACCACTCCCCTGGGCGATCACGTTTTGGTATAAACAAAAATTCATCTCACCCAAAACTCCAAAAAGGTTCCACGCTCCCTACCATTAACAGATATAATAAGTGCAAGGACACATAGAACAAGATGAGTTATACCAGTTAGTAGAATCAATATCTAAGTACAGCGGGGAAAGTCTCACCTCACGCAAATCGGCTTACACATCCCACTAATAGCGGTACTCGAAATAATCCTAGCTCCGAAAAAACCACTAGTCTAATTCTAAAGGCACAGGTAGTTAATAATAAATGGGGCTACGATAGCCGCCATTTTCTTATATATTATTCAAATGAAACCCCATCTAACGATTAAAACTAAGCTGACTGACCTTGAAGTATACTATAAACGGCTTATGGATGGTAGTATTTTACATCATATTCTGGTTAAGCGCAGAAAGGCAGCCAGAGTGACGATCAAGGTTGTCAGCCACAGGCCAATGGAAAGAGTCAAATTGTTAGTAGCTAGTTTTAACGGGTTCAAAGATAAACTTTTAAAGGCGTCTAAAATAAGATGGCTAAAAACGCCAAAAACGCTCAGAAGCCAAACGGCCATAGCCGTATCACCCCCCCGGGGTAACGCCAGTAGGGCTAAGAAACCCCCGTATAAAAAAGGTACGGCAAAGCTGTGAAAGAGGCCCCGGTGGCAGGTACAACTCTGTAAAACACAAAGCGTTAAAATATTAGTCAATACAAAAATATAAAGTGAGCCAGCCAGGATGGAGAAAAAACCCCAGGGCCGCTGTAAAAAGGGGCCAGCGGAACCCAGAAATCCAGCCACCCCGACGGCGGCCGAAAGCCCGAACAAAAGACCAGCCAAACGACGCGGACGAGAGGTGCTGGAATCCAGATCGGGAACCATGCCCCCCGCTGCCCCAGCCACAAAAGCCAAGCTAGGAATGGCGCCATCCCAACCATAACGAGCCGTACCATAAGCAGCCAGCAGAGAAGAACCCACGGCGGAAACACTTATGTGAGTTTCAAAACTCGGCATGGCCATCCTGACCGCCAAGTCCTAATTCCTTCGTGCGATAGAGCAGAGTCAACCGTGGCAACCTCAGAATCTTGGACGCCCCTCTTGACCCGAAAATGATACCGCTAGTAGCTTTTAAGATGTTAAAAGTATACTGCCGCTCTATTTTTATCAAAGACTCCCAAAGTTCCCCCCCTGGTTCCGGCAAACGACCCGAGGCCTCAGTAAATCTAATTATTTCGTTTTTAACCAAAAAAATATCGCTCCGTCTGCTTAATTGCTTCCAACACCCGAGCTGAAACAAGTTCCCCCTCCACGCTTTGGATAATCGTTAAATAGAGTGCCTTTATAAGCCAACTCAAAACGACCGATGCGATCTTTAATAACCCTGGTGAAGAAACTTTTAGCGTGGCTAAATATCTCGCTTTTAAACAACCCGCTAACCAAGAAGGGGTATTTAACCTATAAAAATATGCAAAGATCCACTAACTGTGCTCGTTAACATATCGGACGATCATACTTTTGCCAGTGTTAGTCTCACCTAATAGCAGAATGGTAGCATCTAAATCGGTTAACCCGCCCACCTGACGAAAGACCTTTCGTATAACCTAAAACTACATCCATACCCACACTCAGCTCCAAAGGCAGCAAAAACCAACTGCGTCCCTCCTAAAATTCTGTATTCACCCATTCGTAGCGCCGTTATACCAAAAGCAAAAATACACCCATTGGGGCCACCACCACGGAGCAAAATCGGCCAACTAACTCGGCTAAGCCAGCCAAATCGTTCGACCGGGTTTCATAATCTAACTACACGGTGGCAATCTCTCCTTGTTTAGAATTAGAGATACTGCAACAACCAAAGTTAGACTATACTGAAAAACGAGCTGCGAAGCTTCATCCAAAAAATACCCCACGCGACCGAGGATTATTAAGGAAACCCGATATTCCCGCATCTGCTCAAATATATCCAGGGTGACCGATTAGGCCAGAACCGAAGCAAAGAAGTGATGCTAGTTTACGAAAAAAATGGAATAGTCGACTAACATGACTTCACACTGATGGTAAAGACTTATAATTAACCAAGGAAAGCAATAGAGGTAGATAGACTCGATTAGGGAACGCAAAAAAGCCTGGTGGCTAGCCTTTTCAACCAATTTATTTAACAAGCCCAGGCTGATTTGCTCCACTTCTGCAGCTTACAGCCACCCGACGGCGCCGAACTGGACCCCTTCGACTACTCAAAACTTATCTTCGCTTATATACTGCTTTCCAAAACAACGGCAAGAGCTTATAACTCACCAAATTACATTATAAAATAATCCACTATAATTTTTAACTCTACACCGGTAACTCTGGCCAATAACCATCAGCCCTTTAATAAAAATAGTAACTTAAGCGAGCTAGCAAGTCAAGAGGACGAAACATCTTAAGTTAATCGCCAGAGATATACTATCGCATAGACATCAAAGGCACAATTATTTTTACTCTACCTACTGTATTAAATTAAATAAAAGATTTTTGTAATTATTCAGCTATAGACTAAAAATAGTATAAAACTAATCAAAAATATGTTTAGCACGATTTTGAAAAAAAAGGCTTAACCAAGCGACAATCACCACAAAATTCCGTCACCATACCTCTATATCCCAACCAGGACTCACCATCTCATAGTTGGTAGGTCAAAAAGTAGGTGCCTCTATTTGGATGTATCTCCGATAATTTCAGGGCCGCTTTCCCCGTCCAAAGAACCTATAGTATACTATTTTCAGAACATAGGTACAGATAGTCTTTATATCTCTCGAAGACGCAAAAACAAGGAGCTTACCTAAAATAGCAACCGCCTAGTGGCCGCTAAGTGCCATCTGCTACCTACCCTTAACGTGGCTATCGAACTTCTTATCACCCTATACATGCTTCTTATAGAACGCTTACCAAAAAATTTCAAAGAACAGTAATACCCCATCTTACTAAGATCCCGATCGCCAGAAGGAATCCAAAGCTAAAAATAAATACTATTAAAGCGCTCAAGTAGGCCATCAAGGTAAAACTCTTAAATATCACAAACTACAGAGCCCAAATTCTCATCAATTAATAGCGACAAAAAATAATCGCTTATCCCCTAATGCGAGTATAAACCATACCGCTCAATATGGATGAACCCTCAATTAATATAGCTACTAAAAAAGCCTGGGTACATCTAACCTCGACGCCTCTCTACACCAGATGTTCCCTACAACAAAAATCTAATCTTGAAGCACTGACTGAAATGAGCATATTACCTAACAGCCAAAGCTGTTTCGGTTACACCTACTAGAAACCTTATTATACCTACACTAAAATCTCCGTACTCTCTACACCCCGCACCACTTAAGAAACTTTATTACCGCTAAAAAAATGATGGGCAAAGTTGGACAGGTAAAATAATTTCACTACTCAAATATCTGAATAATAAAGTTGAAAACGTCGGTGGTTGTCTGAGCCCTTTGAAAAATGGTAAAGAGCGGGACTACCACTAGAAAATTCTGCAAAAATACTAAATTGGAATACCCGAAAATAATACGACCCTCAAACAAAACAGGCCGAATGGCCCAGTTAAAATCATGCAATCTTTTAGTGCGGCTACGAGACTATGAAGATAACAGCCTTCGCTTCATGACCCGCAAAGACGTGCCTCTTACTAATAACCTGACCGGAAATAGCCTCCGAATGATAAAAGTACAACAATAAGTATCAAGATGCTTCAGAATCTAAAATGAGACAGAAATATTCCACCACATTAGATGCTATCTCTCTATATATCATAAAAATAATAGCCCCCTTCTGAAGATCTCAATTTACTTTTCTATAAAAAGCTTCATAATTTTATCTACTCATTAACTAACCTAATTAAATAGTTACGTATTTTTTTTAATTCTCTTAACCCACTCTATTAGATAGGTTATATTAGAATAGCAAGGGGAAAACTATGCACCGGAAATCCGTCACAATGCAAGAATTTGACCACCACTAACAACAGATAAATATGACTAACTCTAAACTTATTGAATTACAAAATATTTTACTTGCCAACCCTAAAATCTAAAAAGTGATTAACAGAATAATCAGTCTCAGGAAAATACGTTTTGCTCTTTCTGGACGGGGTAAAAGTGTAAGCGTCCGAATTATCTACATTAATTTTATTACTTACCATGTCATCTATTTAATTAGCACTTATTCAAAAAACATAAAAAATCCCGTCTAAAAAAATAATTAACCCTATGTTAAATTTTAACGCAATAGAAATAAAACAAGTACACCAATAAACAATATACCTCAAGTGCCCTTCATCGGGACGCTGGATATTTCTCCCAAAACAATAGAAACCTGGGAACGTGACCTAAATAAGCCGATCGGTTAGTCCCACCGTTTGCTAGAAATTATCCATAAAGATCCGTAATTTCTTATATGGTTCAGAGAAAATAAAAGGGCCTCGACGAAAAGACTGTTTACTTGTGTGCAAAATATTCAAGTAACCAGCTTGAATCTTAATTTTATAATACAAAATAAGTATATTGTACCTATAAAGAATAAGAAATAAATAAAATAGCAACCTTACAAATAAGACTAAATAATTAGTTACAAATGTAAGCGCAAAGTACTTTTAGTAGTAACTCTAATTTTAAGAGTACATGATAAGAGTAAAAACTAAGTTAATTTATTTATGGTGATAGAATACCTAATATGATACTCCTGAGGAGCATATTCCAGAAGATGAAGACAAAATACATACTGATAAACCAGAGACGAATGAAGAGATAACTTTTGACGTCGAATCTGTTTTACATTTTATGCCGTAGTGTCTCAACTAACTAGCAAACACAGTGCATGATAAAAGTCAGCAAATCAGATACTACCCCACACCCTCTTCTGCCTTTACCTAGAATGGGCTTGCACGAAGGTAAGCCGCCCGATTCACCTCCAAAAGATACTCTTATAGAATCTTGTGACTAGGAGGATTATAAGTGAAGATGACGCTGAACTCAGACTGCAAAATTTTCTCGCAAAAAAGACTGGTGGGCATAAAAATTATCACCTAAAAAAGATAAAACGCGGTCCTTTGACTAATAAGGATCGCTAGATTAATTAACTGGACTTACACATTTAAAACTAAAGAACGAATCAGAAAACCTTAGGTTATGATAGTTTTTCGAACTTTTCTAGCTAATCTCTTTTTATCCAGTTCTTTTCTAACAATATTAAACGCTATTTTTCTCAGAATATCTAAAGTGTCTATTCCCTTTATCTCCATTAGGAATTGAGCCTTTGTCGGACCATACCGATCTGTATGATTTTATCGTCTGGTGGGTGGTGAGGGATTCGAACCCCCGACTCCCAGCTTGTAAGGCTGATACTCTAGCCGCTGAGTTAACCACCCTTTTCCCCGAGTATACCAAAATCGGAGGGTTAAAGGCAATGGCGGTTATCCACCATGATCCAGGCAGCGGCCGGCTAGAGCCTGATAGGTCTGATTTTCCGCCTTAATAGTCTGATAAAAAGCGTTTAAAGTCGCCAGACGTGAAGCATTGACAGCATTTTCAGCATTTAACCAGTCAGACAGTTCCACGGCCCCAGACTGGTAGCGATCACGGTAGTAGCACCCTATTTTTAAATCATAAGCATATTTTTTACGAGTATTAACCAACTCACGAGAGGCCTGCTTATAAATGTAATAACACCTATCCACCTCGTTAAGAGCGACGGTCAGCGCCTGTTCAAAATTTAGGCGTGCCTCCTCAAAATCAGCTTCGGAAATACGCAAATTGACCAAAATGGCGTTCCAATTCAGGAAGGGTAGATTAAAAATCAAACCCAAGCTGGCGACCGGCGCATTGAAAGCCTGGCTGAAACCAACCCTCTCGGAAGAAAGGGCGGCGTTGACGGTAATAGAAGGAAACCAACTTGCCTCAGCTTCCTCTATATTTTTAAAAGCGCGCCTCAATCTAAATTCAGCCGCACGTAAATCCGGTCGGGCAGCCAAAACCGCCAGCGGTACATTTAAATCCAGCTCGGGCAGTTGGAGGTAATCTAAAGTGAGGTCTTCTAGATCCAGGGGATCGGAAGGGTTTAAATTCAAAAGATTACGCAGGGTTTCTTCGGCCGTTTTCCGCTGACGCAAATAATCCAATAAGTTGTTTTCAGCGCTCAAGGTAACCTGAGCGGCCTGAGCCGGCTCCACAGCCGCCCCCCGCCCGGCCTGGCGCTTAACTAGAATCTTCTCTTCAATAGACCTTAAATTTTTTAAGCCGGCCTCTGCTTCAGCCAAGGCGTCATTAAGATAGGCTAGGCGGTAATAGGTGTTTACCACACTATTAATCAAAACAAGGCGAGCCGCGTCAAGGTCTTCCAATGTGGCTTGATATTCCCACTGAGCGGCGCTCAAAGAAGCGGCCAACCGACGCCATAGATCCACTTCATATTTAAGGCCGAAGTCGACATCGACCGAACGTGCAACAGATCCACCTTCCTTAATATTTTTACGAGCAGAGACCGACAGACCCTCAGTAAAAACCGGGATAAGATTCACCCCCACCAAGTTAGCCTGAAAAAGAGCGCGGTTGACGTTGACGGCCGCCCGAACTAGATCCAAGTTATTTTGCAGAGCTACCCGTACCAAAGCATCCAGACGCCGATCACCATAGACCAACCACCAATCTCGATCTAGCTGATAACGAGCCTGGATGGTCTGGTCGTAATTTAATCGTTCGACTAAGCTTTTCCCCGGGCGACTAACCCGAGCACAACCACCAAGCAACCCACTCAAAACTAGAAACAGAACTAGAAACAGGGACCGGTATATTTTCCAGCTACTCATAGGCCAAAGCATCAATAGGATTTAAATGAGCAGCATTCCAGGCGGGTATGAAGCCGAAAAGCACCCCGATGAAAGTTGAGCAACCTAAAGCCAGAAAAATAGAAGCTATGGAAAATGATATTGTAAAATTTTTGCTCACGGCGTTGAAAAAAAACCTAAAACTCCCAGAGAGAGCAATACCCAACACCCCACCGACGAGGCATAAAACAATAGCCTCCAGAAGAAACTGTTCCATAATGTTGAAGCGTTTCGCCCCGACGGCCATGCGTACCCCAATTTCCTTAGTTCTTTCAGCTACTGAAACCAACATAATGTTCATAATCCCAATACCGCCTACCACCAGAGAAATGAAGGCAATACTAGAAATTAAAAGAGTCATGGTACGGGTGGTATCTTCAATAGTTTTTTTTATACTGTCGGTGTTTTGAGTGAAAAAATCCTTACGTCCGTCATGTTTAATAGTTAAAAGATCAATTAGATTCTTTTCCACCAACTGGGAATTAACCAGATTATTAACTTTGACTATAATGGAATTTATATAGTAATCTCCGGTAATTTTACTCATAACCGTGGTGTAGGGTGCCCACAGTGACAAAGAATCGACCGCATCGAAAACGTTGTTCTTCGATTTGGTAACGCCGATAATAGTCAGGGGTTGTCGCCGGAAAATAATCGTGCAACCAACGGGATTTTCGCCGCCAGGAAAAAGCTTATCACGGGTGTTAGGGTCGATGACCACCACTGAGGCCACTTCCTGGATATCGCGGCGGGTAAAAAAACGTCCCAGCTCAATAGACAACCCTCGGACATCAAAAAACTGGTCGCCCACGCCGCTTAGGCTAGCGGTAAAAGATTGATTACCATAAACCAAAAGCCCGGAAACAGAAGTATTAGGGGTAGAACTATCAAGATAGCTTAAACCGGCCAGCATAGCTGAATCAGAGACGGTTAGAGTCCGTACCCGGGCGTTCTGGCGATCACCGAAGCCAGAACCAGGGTAGATATTAATGGTATTGGTTCCCATAGAATTAATATTATTTATGATCCGCTCCTGAGAGCCCCGGCCTAAAGCTACTACCGAGACCACCGAAGCAATGCCAATAATAATGCCTAACATGGTTAAAAGAGAGCGGAGTTTATGGGTAGTAATAGCCTGAATGGATATTTTAAAAGCCTCGATAAATTGGTCGCAATGGAAGGTGACGGGGCTGACGAAACTATCGACCGGATTCTGATAATCAATCCGCCGGGCCGGTAACCGACGAGAATTAGCAACAATGAAACCATCTTTAAGTTCGATAACCCGGTGAGCGTGAGCGGCAATGGTATGATTATGAGTAACTAAAATGATAGTGCGACCGGACTGATGCAACACTCTCAAAATATCCATAACTATTTCGCCACTTTTAGAATCAAGAGCACCAGTAGGTTCGTCGGCCAGAATAATTTCGCCTCCGTTCATCAGAGCCCGAGCGATGCTAACGCGCTGCTGCTGGCCACCAGAAAGCTGGCTGGGTTTATTCCTAAATTTATCCGCCACCCCTAAGCGCTCCAGAAGCTCAGCAGCCCGATCCGTTCGGACCTGGTGACTAAGACCAGTGTAAATAGCCGGCAAAGCCACATTATCCAAAGAGTTTAAACTAGCCAGAAGATTATAACGCTGAAAAATGAAACCTATTTTTCGGCCCCGCACCCAGGCATGGGCATTAGCCGAAAGCCCACTAGTTTCAATGCCGTCGAGACGGTATGAACCCGAAGTAGGAGTATCGAGGCAACCCAGGATATTCATCAAAGTACTCTTACCCGAACCGGACTGACCAATTACAGCCACAAAATCACCCCGGTTAATATCAAAATTGATATCCTTTAAAACATGAAACCGGCTGTCGCCCTTGCCAAAAAATCGATTAATCCGACGGACTTCAATGATATTCATTCTAGATCCTGGGCAGTCCGCCCCAACGCGTGGGGACTTTGGTGCTCTCTTCCAATTCGGTGGCGGTCATCTGGACAACCACAATTTCTTCGCCCTCGGCCAAACCTTCCCGTACTTGAGTATTCATACTATCAGAGAGGCCAGTTTTGATGATACGCTCCACGACTCGCCCGTCTTCCAGCACTTTAACTAGGGCCTCCTCCGAACCTATTTTATTGATAGCTATAGAAGGCACGATTATAACGTTCAGAGCTTCCCCGATGATGATATCGTTTTGGGTAGTCATACCTATACGTAAGGAACCATTAGGATTGGAAACCTTGAGTTTGCCATAATAATAGACCGCGGTAACGACATCGGTCGAATTACCGTAGGTTCCATCAGACAAAGTGGTGAGAGCCGGATCTACCGATTCAAGGAGCCCCTCAAAAATCCGCCCCGGTTCGGAAAGGATAGTATATCTAACCTTAAGGCCGGGCTGAACTTTAGTCACATCACCTTCGGAAATCTGCATTTTTATTTCAACATTAGTAAGGTCGGCTATCTGAACAATAGTAGGGATTGTCTGATTGGCGTTGACGGTCTGCCCCTCTACCACAGAAATAGAGACCACAATACCATCCAAGGGAGTGGTAATTTTGGTGTAGCCCAGATTCGTCTCCGCGGTATTAACCGAAATGCGAGCCTGGGTGACTAGAGACAACGTTTCATCCATATCGGCCCTGGCCGCGGCCAGGGCGTTTTCAGCGTTTTCCAAATTTTCGTCACTGCTAGCGTCGCGTTTTTTAAGTTTTACTTCCCGGTCATATTGAGTCTGGACCGTTTTGAGCGCTATCTGGCGAGCCAGCAACTGCGATTCATAGGTGTTTAATCGAGCCTGATTAGTGTGGAGATCGTTTTCCTGAGTTATAGAATCTATTTCAGCAATAAGGTCACCTTTTTGCACCTTTTGGCCCAAAACTACTTTAAGAGTCTTGACCTGCCCGGAAACCTGGGCACCGACACTAACCAATTGCCCCGCGGCTACTTCCCCAATGGCAGTAACTGTTTTAACGATGTCACCGCGCTGGATTTTTTTAGTCAGGTAGTTCATTTTGGGTGTGAGAGGAGAAAAAACCCGGATCATACACCAACCCAAAAAAATGGCAACTACAACGCCCAAAGCCGGCTTCAGAGCCGGCTTTAAACCCGGTTTAATAGATTTAAACATGACACTCCAGTTTAAAAGCTGACTCAAATGGCCAGTACCCTCACGAAGACTAACCCCTAGCTGAGGCCAAAACTAAATTGTAACTTAACTTTACATTTTATGCCATATTTTTACCCCAACATCAAGGTATAGTTACCAGTTTTTCATATTTAAGGTAGAGTTCAGAGCAGGTCTTCTTTTTCATAATTCTAACGAAAGCCAAAATCTAAATATTTAGCCTCTAAAAATATACCATAAAGCTTGCACCGAGATGATAAATAAGAGGACGGGTTAAAGTTATAAAAAAGTAAAGGAATCAATCTTATGGCGATCATACACAAAAATACTACTCCCTAATTCCTTTATTTTTATTTGGAAAAAAAAAATCCAGTCCCGCCGTCATTGAAAGGTATTTTTTAACAAAAAGACCTCCTCTGTTTAAGCTATTACTAACTGCGGCTGAAAGCGACGTAGATCCTTAATAGTCTCTATTCTAGCACTCCTATTCCACCAAAACAAATTTATTTAAATACTTAAACTGCAATGGGTTAAGTTGAGGGGAACCAACGTTATGGTCATTATACGCAAAATTACTACTGCTTGTTTTCTTTTTTTAGAGGTCTATCCCTGGGAAAAACCTAAAGTTTGCCTTGGCAAACTATTTGAAATAATATAATTTATTTATATAAATTAGGAAATTAGTATTGCTTTAATAATACCCAATTTGACCCAGGCTATAACCCAACCACTCCAGGCCGGCTACCTTATAGACGGCTTTCTGGACACTGTAAGGGAAAGGCGGTACTAGGCCTAAACTAAAATATCCAAAGAACTTCAAAATTTAATGCCTAAGATAATGATGGCGCTAGAAGACTCCAACCTGGTCGCGATTATTTATACTAGCGACCGGTAGCAGGTGCAAAATAGTCTTAATAACCCGACGCCAGATGGAAAGAACGACCAAAGTCGCCCGAGCCATCAGAGTAATGGGAGCCAAAGTACCCCGTGATCTTTTTGAGCCTGTCCCTGTAATTATTCTAAATAATTGACTATTTAGAGGATGTCTATTTCGTCCGCTACTTTAATAATGTCCATTCAGTTAGCCATGGAAATCATCTTGTGCTTCTGCTCCTGGTTATTTTATAACAAACTCGGGCGCACGAGTCGGGCGAAACAACCCAATTGCCGAAAAATACGTAACACTCCATTGAAAAATTTCTGACTAAGTCGAAAAAAAATAGCGACCCCCTTGAACGCAACCTTAAAGACAAAAAATTTTCGGATGATCTTATTTCTTAAGTTCGACCTCCACCTATCCAACTACTAATTTTTACTGAAAAAGACCGAAACTTATTTAAATTAAGCCTGTAGAAAACTGACTAACCTTAAAAGCACCCCAGAAGTCCCACCCGACCCCACCGCCATTTCTAGTAAAAACAACCCGATCGCGCTGGAAATCTAAGCCATGGTTCTTCAAATAGCCAAAAAGGACATAGCCCCGAAAAAATAGCCGCTAAAACCTGCCTCAACCTGGAGGGACTGGAACTAATAACCGATCTGAAAAGCCAGTTCAATATCTAATCAATATCTAAAAAATCTGAAAGGTCCGCAATGTCGGTTTCCGTTAAATGCCAATATGCCTTGAGAGCCCTATTCGAACTGGCTAAGCGTAAAGGCCAAGGACTGGTACGTCTAGTGGAGGTGGCTGAAACGCAGAACATACCCCAGAGGTTTCTGGAAAATATTCTTAACTAATTGCGACAAGGCGGATTCGTGGAAAGCCGGTACGGTAAATACGGCGGGTTCAAGCTCGGTCGATTACCTCAGCAAATAAGCGTTCACTACGTGGTTACCTTCATCGACGGGCCAATCTACCCCATGAAATACAGTAGTCGAACTCAATTGAGGAATTGTTCTGTACGAAGTTCCTGCGTCTTCATTACCCTGTGGGATGAAGCCCGCAAAGCTCTAGAAAATGTTTACCGAAGGAAAACCTTACCACGACCTTTTAAAGTCTAATCAAAGCCGCCAAATCAGCGATTACGTTATTTGAGCTAAGATCCAGACGGTAACAATAAACACGAATCGTCGAAAAACTCGAAGGCCCCGTCGTTGACATTGAAAGAAACATCTTTTTCTCGGGTTTCTATGATATTTTCGTCTTTTTATACCCATCCTCCACCACAAAGCCGTTATAATACTAGCTAACACTAGCGCATAAAGACGCACAACGATGAGGCCGGGGCGATATGAACTGCTAGCGGACAAGATTAAAGCAATTAGGTTAACCGAGTCTCCAGTTCAGGTTGAAAGAATCGAACCCGGGTCTTAGGCTCAAGTTAAAACGGCCACCATAAGATATATTTCAATTGGCCGTGAGGCGGTTAAGGGGATGATTTAAATAATTAAGGTATAATTCATCTTCACAGAATAAGCCAACTGTCGATCTCTTCCAAACCCACATAAAGCACTTCCCAAGACCTATTTACTAATGTTAATTTATTAATCTTAGGTTATTATATATTTTTTAGTTAAAGATATAAGATCCCTACTTTTTACGAGCTTAGCTCAAGAACCAAGCGAAACTCCAAGTTAGCGAACCGGTCGGCCGTCGCAACGGCACTACGATAAGCCGGCCGACAATACCGGGCAAAATATTCCACCCCCCGTCGCCCCTGAAAACCTGGACTAGACCCAACGGCGGATCAAGTGGGTCAGTCTAGGAGCTGGCAACATAATATCTCTCTCGCCATACTAATTCACCACCTATTCCCAGATATTGCTGACCATATCGTACAAATCCTAAAACAGTAGACTGTTTCTACCCAACCGAATAGATCGAGCTAAAAATAGCGTCTTCGCCACATCAAACATACCATCTCAGTTCACCAAAGACCTCAAGCTAAATTTCACCCAAAAACACCCTGGCCGCATATTCTAATTCTATTTTCGTAGATAACCACTATTCATCTAACTCCTCTTTCCAATTAAAATTTTTAATAAAGTTCTGAACCTTAGGCCAGCTAAGCCCTTCCATTTAATGCTCCAGCCTTTTGAAGCTGTTGAAGTTATAGCTTATAACCGTTTCCCATTATTTCTAGGTACCTTCATGACGGTTCAGAAAAAAGGGTCGACTACTCTGAATCGAATGAACGGAAGTTTCGCCTATCTCCGCCGATTTTTCAGCCTTACCGGTCGAGTCCATAACGAAAAACCGGCTAGAACAAGAATAAATTCTATACCCAGACTATTGGTATATCTTTTCAATTTTTCAGATAAAGGAAGTAGAACCAGACGAAAACCTATAATATCGTACCACCCGTCCAGCATGAAAACCGTATAAAAAAACAACTGTACGAACTAAGCTAAAAAAATCTAATACATCTCCCGGAAAACATGAAAATAACCATGCTAAGGACTGATCGAATCTTCTTCAGGGGGTTCGGTAAAATAACTCCCCCTATACTAGTTCTGCGCTTATTCCAAAACATTCCCATGCATATCAGAAATCCTGGGGATTGGAACGTTCCCACCTTATTGGATAAGTCTTTTCACCCGAATTATCAAAATACCATACACATTCATCAGAAGAAATTTTATAATTAGACCTTTTACTTATCAGACAAGTCTAAAATCGTACCTAAAAGAATATTTTTATTATAAAATATTATAACTACTTATAAAAATGAGATACCTTATTTTTTTGTTAAATTTTTCTAACTAACCAAAAAATTAATTAGTATTTTGGGAGCTTGATTAATATAGTGGAGAGTAAAGGAGTCTATTTTAGCAAATTAATACTATAATAAGTTTTTAACATCCCCCTGGAAAAATCAAAAAAATAAATTTGCTTCTAACAATTCTATGATTATTTAGTTATATATATAGATTCAGTATCAAATCGTAACTAGTCTCTAACTGTTCTCCTACGAGAGGCGTACTGGGAAAAAAGAAAAATCAAAAAAACTGACTAGCCTAAACTTTTCCTAACTTACTCCTGCGACCATTAACTTAATCAAGTGCAGCTTCACGAAAGAATTTTTTATTTCGACCACACTAGCTTTCTTTATCGTTTAATCAAAACTCCATAATCATATTCAAGTTGTTGCGGCAGCCACGAAAAAACTTGAACTACTAGAACTCATTCCCTCTAAACTAGGTCTCAAACAGAATTTAGTTTTTAGCTATAATAACCATACGTATTATCTCTCCCAAAAATAAATTAGGAACATCCAGCATCTAAAAATTGAATACTCTAGCCACAGAGTTTAAAGTTAAAGGCGTCAATAAGAACGACCTTTATACCACTATGGAGTAGTCTTTGAACCATTAGGATAAAATTGAGGATAACCTGACTAAACGTCTTTTACATTCCGTTAATTTAGCTTATTATGACTTTCCCTCAAGCTATGTCGAAAGCGAGTGATGTTCTTTGGCCCAATATGGGTACCATCGTGACAAAAATATGATCCCCGGTAAATTAATTATAGGCTTCTAACCGATAAGTGTGGGCGTTTAATATCCAGAAAAGCTTGGTCTAGGAACACTTCCAATGCCACAATTTTTTGCCAACCATTGAAAAAATCCGTTGTATTTTTGGATTGGAAACAATAGTCATAATTAGTAACCGAAGGATACTGGACTCTACGTTAAACTTTAATTCGCGAATTAATTGAAAGTGGAAATCTATAACTAAATCTCTTTAATAAAAATAATTTGTACAAGTTTAATGTTCTAAGCGATTTTCCGAAGGGACGTCCGATTGTTTACTGTAAGCCTCTTCTGACCGACAAAAGCGTTGACGCTCGCTAAAAGCTTTTAAGCAGCACTAAGAAAAATCTAGAGAAAATTCGTACCGCAGAAATTATTTTTAATAGCATCTATATTATTAAAACTTCGATAATGCCGGACAAAATAAACATTGAAGATTGCGTTCGTAATTGCAGAAAATTGTAATATGTGTAACGAATATTCTAGACGATAAAAAGTATTGGTGAGAGAATTAGACCAATTTATTACCACCCAGAATGGAGAGTTAGGACATATTTATTTTTGTACATATTGACCTATTATATTGAATAGTACATGCATGAGGTCTAGAGGAAATTAACTTTTGCTAATAAATAATTAGTTTAAACGGAAACCTGCGACCCCATAGCACTAACGCAAAACTTAAACAACACTAAATAAAAAGTAACAAAGAGAACAACGAAAGATAAATTCTCTATTTTTACCTTAGCCGGTATCTTAACTATTCTTGTCACTATCAACTTCAATATATATCAGGCAAGCTGTAACATTCAGAATACCAACAAAGAACCTTCTGCTTTAAACACTATCACCCAGACGTCGCCCTACCAGCAAAAAATTCTCAACCTGATTCAATCCATAAGTCCTGTCCAGTAATGTTACCTACTAATTCTTGATAATTAATTAAAAATACATTTAAATTAATGTACCCAGGCATGAAAGTTCAGTTTAATACTGAAGTGGTTAAACCCCAACCTTGCCGGCCGTAAGGCGGCTTTCGGCTTGGCGATAGGTAATAGCTACTAGAAAAAGAAAGTAAATTGTAACTATTAAGTAGTAGATTACCCAGGTAAAGAATAGGAGAGCGGAAAAAAAACTGCTACCGTCAGCAGCGGCAGCGCCAGCGACCAGGCCTAAAATAAGTCCCGGGGGAAGCCAAAGCAGAAGTAAGAGACCGAGAGGAGCTAGCCACAACAGTAGATCGATAAAAACTAGGCGAAAAGGGTGACTCATAGCTTCAATTAAGGTCGGCCTATCATTTTCCGCCAGATAAAAATTAAGGCAGTAAGCTAAAATTAAGAAGAATAGCAGACCGGCCAGGTTGATCAAAGAACCCAGGCCGGGGATTAAACTTGCCAGACCCACCGCGATATTGAGACCGGTCAAAATGAAGAACCAAACAGTAATAATAGGCAAAAGAACCGGCAAACGAGAAAAAACCGAAAATAATACCACCAGGACGCTAGGGGGATGATAGTCATCTACAGACTGTAAAATAAGAGTCAACAGGCCAATAGAGAATAATTGACCTAGCCAGCCTAAAATTATAGCACAAAGCAGCAAGGAGAAAAGCTTAGTTACGGAGTAAGCTGAAAAATCTATCTCCTCCCAGGTCTGAGCGTTAGTAAGCACCGGTTTAACCAGAGACCAGAATCCCAAAAGGTTAAGCAGGACAAAAGCGGTCAGGGCTAGGAGTAGGGCTAGGGCCAAAATAGAGAAAAAGACAGTTAGGCCTTGGCGACGAGTTAAATCCCAGGCCCAAGTCATCTTCCAGATCAGGGTCTGAGTCTCGCTTTTCGGATGATTCTGACTCTCGAGCATAGTTAACTCCAGCGTTTCGGATAAAAACTCCCAAGGGGTTAAAAGAAAAAGAAAGGGCACTGAATCAGAACCACCAGCTTAGCAGATGGCCTGCTCACCCCTATAAGGGGTTAGTACGACAACGTTGAGGTCACACTAAATAATTTGCTAAGTGCTTCATGTTTACAGGCTTGCCCCTAAAGGGGCTATTCCTTTTTACCTTTATTTTACCGACTACCCCGTAAACAGATCAACATATTTCTTCAACGTTACTTGATCAATCGTCAGATCTTCCCGTAATTGACTCCTGCTGCATCCCACAGTAAGCTTTTATTATTTATATATCCATTACATCTAATACAATGTACTTCAACGGTATCCTTATAAACATATGAATATAATTAAAATAACACTCAGCCTCTATTATTTCCAAATCTTTTCTTTCACACAGTTAGTACAATATTTTGTCCATATTAGCCTTAGACTTCCCATAGATCACTTACCTGCGTTATTCTAGCATAAATATAATATGATACTTACATTCCCATCTCTTAATGTACTAAGCTACTCGCATCTATTCTGATAGCCTCCTTATACTTTCTTGATGCGATTGGCAAATCTTCATTATTTTAACATTCAAGGCCTCTTTGACTTAAAGCTAAAGAACGCCCACCAAAAAAGCACATTTGTTAAAAATATTTTCACTTTTTTAATTTTTCTAATGATACTAAAGTTTTATAAAAATATTCCATAATTATAATCTTAACCTACTAAAACAAATTCCTTTACTCCCTATGTTATTAAACTCCTCCTGGCGAATATACAACCAATATAGCTGGTAATTTTTTTATACTTAAGTGCACAAAAAAGCCCCGAGACTATTTATTGAATAGACCCGGGACAAAAAATTTCGGCGGCGACCTACTCTCCCACCCCCCTTAGGGGCAGTACCATCGGCTCAGCGGGTCTTAACTTCCGTGTTCGGAAAGGGAACGGGTGATCCCCCGCGATATAGCCACCGAAAACTCAGAGAGAATTTTGAGATTCTCTGAAAAATGAATACGGGTAACAGCATGCTTTTACATCTTAGACAAAGCGCCCTTAAACTGATAGCATCGAAATAAAACAAAGGAAGCCTCACGGACTATTAGTACCGATAAGCTGAACATGTTACCATGCTTACACTATCGGCCTATCAACCCGGTAGTCTTCCGGGGTCCTTCAGGGGGAATAAATCCCCAGGGAAATCTTATCTTGAGGCAGGCTTCCCGCTTAGATGCTTTCAGCGGTTATCCCTTCCGAACTTAGCTACCCAGCAATGCCTCTGGCGAGACAACTGGTACACCAGTGGTTCGTCCAACCCGGTCCTCTCGTACTAGGGTCAGGCCCTCTCAAATTTCCTCCGCCCACAGCAGATAGGGACCAAACTGTCTCACGACGTTTTAAACCCAGCTCACGTACCGCTTTAAATGGCGAACAGCCATACCCTTGGGACCTGCTTCAGCCCCAGGATGCGATGAGCCGACATCGAGGTGCCAAACCTCCTCGTCGATGTGAACTCTTGGAGGAGATAAGCCTGTTATCCCCGGCGTACCTTTTATCCGTTGAGCGATGGCCCTTCCATTCAGAACCACCGGATCACTAAGACCTACTTTCGTACCTGCTCGAGATGTCTCTCTCGCAGTCAAGCTCTCTTTTGCCTTTACACTCTACGGCTGGTTTCCAATCAGCCTGAGAGAACCTTCGCGCGCCTCCGTTACTTTTTTGGAGGCGACCGCCCCAGTCAAACTACCCACCAGACACTGTCTCCAGCCAGGGTCAACTGGCTCGGATTAGAATTCAAAGATATTAAGGGTGGTATTTCAAGGTTGGCTCCACCGAAACTGGCGTCCCGGATTCATCGTCTCCCACCTATCCTACACATAATAGCCCTAAACTCAATGTCAAGCTATAGTAAAGGTGCACGGGGTCTTTCCGTCTAGCTGCGGGTAAACGGCATCTTCACCGCTATTACAATTTCACTGGGACTCCTGTTGAGACAGTGGGGAAATCGTTACGCCATTCGTGCAGGTCGGAACTTACCCGACAAGGAATTTCGCTACCTTAGGACCGTTATAGTTACGGCCGCCGTTTACCGGGGCTTCAGTTTAAAGCTTCTCAGGACGAATCCCAATGACCTCTCCCCTTAACCTTCCGGCACCGGGCAGGCGTCAGGCCATATACTTCCTCTTAACGAGTTTGCATAGCCCTGTGTTTTTAGTAAACAGTCGCTACCCCTATTTCTCTGCGACCTCCCTCAGCTCACTATTACTAGATCACCATGGAAGGCATACCTTCTCCCGAAGTTACGGTATTATTTTGCCGAGTTCCTTAACTGGAGTTATCCCAAGCGCCTTAGTATTCTCTACCTGCCCACCTGTGTCGGTTTACGGTACGATCACTATATGCTTCAACGCCTCATGAGGATTTTCTAGGAGATGCTTCCGATCACTGAAGAAACCGTAGTCTCTCCGCCTTAACGCTTCGTTGTTAATGCCGAGTGGATTTGCCTGCCCGACCAACTACACGCTTACACCGGAACAACCGAACCCGGCTGACCCTATTCATCTCGTCTCCCCCTGGCTCCACACCAGTGGTGCCGGAATATTAACCGGCTTCCCATCAGCTACGCCTTTCGGCCTGACCTTAGGGATCGACTAACCCTGAGAAGATTAGCTTTACTCAGGAAACCTTAGGCTTTCGGCGAACGGGTTTTTCACCCGTTTTATCGCTACTCATGTCCGCATAATCACTTCTGACGGCCTAAATTGGTCCTTCCGGTCCAACTCGTATCTCCGCAGAACGCTCTTCTACCGATTGTTCACTTACGTAAACAATCCCACAACTTCGGCGCCAGGCTTAGCCCCGTTATATTTTCGGCGCAAACTCACTTGACCAGTGAGCTATTACGCTATCTTTAAAGGATGGCTGCTTCTAAGCCAACCTCCTGGTTGTCTGTGCGTTTTCACATCCTTTGCCACTTAGCCTGAACTTGGGGGCCTTAGTTGGTGGTCTGGGTTGTTTCCCTCTCGACCCTGGAACTTATCTCCCAAAGTCTCACTCCCGGACTCTTATGTAACGGCATTCAGAGTTTGATTGGGGTTGGTAATCTTGTAAGACCCCTAGCCCATTCAGTGCTTTACCTCCGTTACAAAACATCCGAGGCTGTACCTAAATACATTTCGAAGAGAACCAGCTATTTCCAGGTTTGATTAGCCTTTCACTCCGATCCACAGCTCATCCGAAGAGTTTTCAACCTCAACCGGTTGGGGCCTCCATTCCGTTTTACCGAAACTTCACCCTGGCCATGGATAGATCACCTGGTTTCGGGTCTACCGCCAGCAACTATTTCGCCCATTTAAGACTCGCTTTCGCTTCGGCTCCACCTAACGGCTTAACCTTGCCACTGACGGTAACTCGCGGACTCATTATGCAAAAGGCACGCAGTCAGCCTGATCCGAAGATCATAGGCCTTCTACAGCTTGTAGGCAAACGGTTTCAGGTTCTATTTCACTCCCCTCTCGGGGTTCTTTTCGCCTTTCCCTCACGGTACTGGTTCACTATCGGTCGTCAAGGAGTATTTAGCCTTGGGAGATGGTCCTCCCGGATTCACGCAGGGTTTCTCGTGTCCCGCGCTACTCAGGTGCCACTAGGAGTATTGACAATTTTACCGACGGGGCTGTCACCCTCTTTGGCGCGCCTTTCCAGACGCTTTGGCTATCATCTCAACTTCCATATCGCGGTCCTACAACCCCAGAGAGCATGCTCTCTGGTTTGGGCTTTTCCCTCTTCGCTCGCCGCTACTAGGGGAATCGAGGTTTCTTTCTCTTCCCTGGGTACTTAGATGTTTCAGTTCCCCAAGTCTTGCCTCCACCGGACTATTTTATTCATCCGAGGATCTCCAGGTTTTCCTGGAGGGGTTGCCCCATTCGGAAATCTCCGGGTCAAAGCTTGTTTACAGCTTACCGAAGCTTATCGCAGTTAACCACGTCCTTCTTCGCCTCTTGACGCCAAGGCATTCACCGTTCGCCCTTAGTAGCTTACCTTTGTTCTACAAATAAACAAATACTATCAACTAAAGACGCTTTGTCTAAGATGCCGCATGAGTCTCTCATCCTTTACAATAGAGACTCATACAACGTGATGCAATATTTGAGACTTGCATCACCATGTTACCCATTATTCATTTTTCAAAGAACCAACCGGGATAATCCCGAGAAGATTTACCAATCTTCACTCAACCCCCCATAAGGGGCTGAGAGAAAATTGGTGGAGGTGAACGGTTTCGAACCGATGGCCTCCTGCGTGCAAGGCAGGTGCTCTCCCAACTGAGCTACACCCCCGTTCCGCTTAGTGGTGGGCCTAGATGGACTTGAACCATCGACCTCACGCTTATCAGGCGTGCGCTCTAACCGAAACTGAGCTATAGGCCCGATACGCCCCCGCATTTAAAAGAATCCATTCTAGAATAAGGATCTCTCAAAACTAAATAGTGGACCAAAGCGAAATATAACAGGATGACCTATGAAACCGTACGGATTAGAAAAGTTTAAAACCTTTCAAAATCCCGGGTTTCCTTAGAAAGGAGGTGATCCAGCCGCAGGTTCCCCTACGGCTCACCTTGTTACGACTTCACCCCAATCATCGACCCTACCTTGGGCGTCTG
>LQAB01000275.1_pt1 | contig 25406 bp, 17 predicted proteins | sample 654521 | NCBI WGS metagenome assembly LQAB01 (sample SAMN00762031, study PRJNA78659) | termite gut metagenome | isolation source: bacterial endosymbionts found in Trichonympha flagellates filtered from... | host: Zootermopsis nevadensis | place: USA: Mt. Pinos, Los Padres National Forest, CA ... | reverse complement strand
GAAGAAGCCCGCGACCTAGCTGTAGCTTTGAGGGCTGGAGCTTTGCCGGCTCCGGTAACGGTGCTAGAGGAACGCACCGTGGGCCCAACTTTAGGAGCCGATTCTATAGCTAAAGGTTATCAGGCTGGGGCTCTAGGGCTGATTTTGGTTTTAATTTTCATGGTTATTTATTATCGCCAGAGCGGCCTCATTGTTGATGCGGCCCTAATTCTGAATGTACCTATAATTTTGGGTACTCTGGCGGCTTTCGGGGCTACCCTAACTCTACCGGGCATCTTCGGCTTAGTTTTAACTCTGGGTATGGCTGTAGACGCTAATGTGTTAATATTCGAGCGTATTCGTGAAGAACTTAGAAACGGCAAAACACCTAAAGCGGCGGTGGCTATTGGTTTCGGTCGGGCTTTCTGGACCATTTTTGATTCTAATTTTACCACTCTGTTGACTGCTATCGTTCTTTATCAGTTTGGTTCCGGGCCAATTCGTGGCTTTGCTGTGACCCTGTCGGTGGGGCTTTTGTCTTCCATGTTTACGGCTATTTTTTTCTCCAGAGTGATCTTTGATCTCATATTAAGCGGCCGCCGGGCTGACTTGTTTGGTATTTAAAGGGGTTAGAACATGTCTTTTGAGCTAATCAAATCCGACGTTAACATTAACTTTATCGGCCATCGCCGCTTGACCTTCGTCATCACTGGTGTTCTTGTTTGTATTTGCTTGGGAGCTATCATTTCCAGGGGTTTGGTCTTAGGGATTGATTTCGCCGGTGGGCTGCTAATTCAGGTCCGTTTCGTCGGGGAAACCGACCCGAAGCGTATCCGTGAGGCTTTAATTGCGGCTGATTTACCCGCTTCAAATGTTCAGTCTTTTGGGGGTAAGGATGACCATGAATACTTAATTAGTCTGCAGGTGAACCAAGAGTTAGAAAAGTCCATGACCGCGGAGATCATGCTCCTGAGCCAAACCGTGACCGATACTCTAATTCGCTCCTTTGGCGCGGATCAGATAGAAGTTCGTCGGGTGGAAATGGTGGGGCCGAGAGTGGGTGATGATCTCCGCCAGTCGGCTATTAGCGCCCTTTTTTATAGTCTTTTGATGATAATTATCTACATATCTGGGCGGTTCGAGCAAAAATGGGGTAGCTCAGTTATTTTTGTCGGTGCTCTACTCGGAGTGATCTATCCGGTTTCCCTTTTCGGGGTTGGTACTGTTTATGTGATTGGCCTGGCCCTTCTTGTAACTCTCGCATTGTGCTATATTTTAAAATTTGAATATGCCTTAGGTGCTATCTTAGCCCTACTTCACGACGTTATTGTCACCGTAGGTCTTTTCGCCATTCTGGATAAAGAGATAACTTTAAGTTTTGTGGCCGCTATTCTGACCATCGTTGGTTATTCTATTAACGATACTATAATTATCTATGACCGCATCCGCGAGCAAATACAAAAATCTAAAAAGGGTGATTACGCTGTAACTATAAACCGGGGCATTAATGAAACCCTTTCTCGTACTATTCTGACCTCTGGCACAACTTTGATGGTCATAGTGGCTCTTTATTTTTTGGGTGGTCCGGGTAATCAGGATTTTGCTCTAGCCCTTTTGATAGGTATTAGTATCGGTACCTTTTCTTCTATTGCCATCTCGGCCCCAACTCTTTTAATGTGGACTAAAAAAACGGCTCTAAAGGCCGGTTAGTTGCTTGGATTATCGGCGGAAAATATTAACCCGGTCGGAGGCGGTGGAACTTCGCTCGAAATTGGCTGCTACTGGTTCTCGACTAGTCTTTACCAATGGTTGTTTTGATCTTCTGCATCCTGGTCATTTGCGCTATCTAGCTGAAGCTCGGGCGTTAGGTGATTTTCTGCTGGTGGGGCTCAACTCGGATAGTTCCATCCGGTTTTTAAAAGGGCCTTTGCGCCCCATCAGCTTGGAAGGAGTTCGGGCTGAAATGCTAGCTGGGCTAGCGGCGGTAGATGCAGTGGTGCTCTTCGGTGAGGAGACGCCGCTAGCTCTTATTACCGCCTTGTCGCCGGATATTTTGGTTAAAGGCGGCGATTGGCCGGTCGATCGCATTGTAGGAGCTGAGATAGTAAAAAGCCGGGGTGGCTTAGTTTGCTCCCTTAGTCTAGCCGAAGGGTTTTCCACTACCGCTCTCATTGCTGAAATACAGAAAAAAGTATGAACGGCCTTGACCCTAAAGAAGTTTATTCAATTTTAGGAGTTGGTGAGGGGGTTAGATTAGAAAACTTGTGTAAAGCGTATTTACGCTTGGTCGTAAAATATCACCCTGATTGTAATCCTGGCGATCTTGCCGCTGGGGAACATTTTAAGGATATCAGCCAGGTTTACGTCAATTTAAGTGACCTCTCAGTCTGAGCGAACTGTGCCTATCGGCCCCACTGTAAAAAAGAAAGATGCTAGTTCTAAAGAAAGCGGAGTTGTAGGCGGGGAACCAAAAAGAGGGTATATTTAATTTTTTTAAGAATTAGAGCTAGATCGGTGGGGGGGACGAAGCCGGAATTAGCGAAACCTGGCTTAGATGAGATTCTAATTAATTTCTTCAAAAATCCCAAAGGACGTAAAACTTTGTGGAATTTGAAAGGGAGATTAGGGCGTGTCAGTCTTAATTTTCCCCTTGAAGAATTTGTCGACTAGTTTAAGACAAAACGACTCGTGCTGAAAATTCCAGCTGGTAGACGGGTAGGCTGAAAGATTTTATCTGCGCAATAAGTTATCTAGTTAAATTAAGGTTAATATTTTTGTCAGAATCAGAAACAACGCCCACCTATGTCCGGCCAGCCAGGCGTAGAATTCGATCCGATAACGGTTTGCGGCGATCTAATACTGATCGCTCTGGCGGTGACGTCTAACCAGACTTTGAACTAATTTTAGAAGATTTGAGAGGTTTGAAAAACGTTGCAGAGGGGACGGTCTTATACAGCGCCACCAGACCCCGGGCTGTCTTTCTGAAGGTCGCGTTACCCCACGCTTGAAGTTGATTTTGTATAGTATCTTCTCCCCCCTTCCCCCCGCTTTAATCATAATCCTGGTTTTTAAAGCCATTGGTTTTAAATATTAAACGTGCTATATTATATATAATATATGGTTATTAGGGGTTGTCCTGGTGGAAGAGCTACCCGTTTTAAAAATTAAAATTAGAAGGACGTAGTAATGAATAACGTTGTGGTCTTTGGTTCTCAATGGGGTGATGAAGGTAAGGGAAAAATTGTCGATCTTCTTACCGACAAAGCTGACTTGGTAGTTCGTTTCCAGGGGGGCAACAACGCTGGGCATACTCTGATGGTAGACGGAGAAAAATACGCTCTTCATTTGATTCCCTCTGGCATTTTGCATCCTGGTAAATTGGCTCTGATTGCAGGTGGAGTTGTTATTGATCCTGAGGGTCTTCTAAAAGAGATTGATGCCCTTACGGCTAGAGGTATAACCATAACCCCGGATAATCTTTTTATCAGTGAAAAGGCTCACATAGTCATGCCTTATCACCGTCTTCTGGATCTAGCCCGGGAGAATCTTCAGGGGGTGAATAAAATCGGTACTACCGGGCGAGGTATAGGTCCGGCTTATGAAGATAAGGCCGCCCGCATAGGTTTACGCATGGGTGATTTACGAAATTTGGATTACTTTCGAGAAAAAACTGTTCATGCCCTTCTGGAAAAGAATCACCTTTTAAATGGTTTTTACCAAGTGCCTTCAGTTAAGCTCGTCGATCTAATGGCTTTAGCCAACGTCTGGGCTGAGCGCTTAACCCCTTTTCTTAGTGATACCGCTCGGTTAATCCAAAGTGCTCTGGGGCGGGGCGATCATATTCTTTTTGAGGGCGCCCAGGCTGTACAGCTGGATCTTGATCACGGTAACTATCCTTTCGTCACTAGTTCCAATCCTATAGCCGGATCAGTAACGGTGGGGGCTGGATTGGCTCCGGGTAAAATTGAGGGCGTTCTAGCCGTAGTAAAAGCTTATTCCACCCGGGTAGGATTAGGCCCCTTTCCGACCGAACTTAAAGAGGAAACTGGTGAGTATCTCCGGACTCGGGGAGTAGAATTTGGCACTACTACCGGCCGTCCTCGCCGTTGTGGCTGGCCGGATTCCGTTGTGATCAGGAATTCGGTGGAATTGTGTGGTGCGGATCATCTAGCTGTGACTAAGCTGGATGTTCTGGCTGGTTTACCCGAGCTGAAAATAGCCACTCAATATCTTCTGGATGGGGAAAAAATTGACTTTATACCGGCCGATATCCAGACTCTGGACTGTTGTCAGCCAGTTTACGAAAAATTGGCCGGTTTTAATGTCGATTTAAAAAAAGCTAGAAAAATAACAGATCTGCCTAAAGCAGCCCGGTACTTTCTAGATCGTTTGAGCGAACTTTCCGGCGCCCCGTTAGGCTTGGTCTCTGTGGGGCCGAATCGGGAAGAAACTATTATTCTTCACGAATACTTTTAATAATTATTGCGTCTGTATGCCGATGGTGCTTTGCCTTATAACTTTTGATTTTACCTAGCTTAAAAATTAAAATTTAAGCTAGATGTTTATAAAAGTACTCTCATTGAAATCTATGAGCAGTATGATTAGAGGCTAGAGGAATTTTTACTGGTTCAGCATCTGGGTGTTGCTTTGTACTTTACCCAGGGGCTTGAGGATCTGTCATAGTAATTTTTGAAAAATCTGGCTTACGAGATAGTCGTAACCTGCTTGACCCTAATGCTGGCTAATGAAAAGAATATTTTGACTCAGTTTTTTTATTTGGGCTGTCCATTTGGTGCTCAGGTTTTTTTTGAATCTGCTCAGATAGCATCTTGAGCGGCCAATATTTTAGATAATTTAGTGCCCGAAGCAGATATTCTGAAACTTCTGATCAATATGAGCGCCAACCGTAGGCTCTAGTTTTTCTGCCCCTCTCGGTACGTTGTCGCCTTTTAAGTATACTGGTTCTATCACGATTTGGTATCAGTCCTTTCACCGTAGAAGATGAGCGAATGTTAGTTATAATGAATAATTAAGACTGGAACGGTCCTTTCCAACGCTCTGTACTTTAATGAACTGACCTGTGTTAACCAAAGGTTGGTGGAATCGGAAAGTTGGGCTCGCCAGGGTTCAAATTATTTCTAACGATTGTTGGAAATAACTATAGTATAAATTTAACCATACAGTTCGAGAGTTACTTTAATTAACGATCGAAATACTCTCTTCTTCGAGGGATATATGAGGATACCGTCATCATAATCGGGGCAAGGTGTTTTGTTCAAGGAGGATTTATTAGAGTAAATTAATCCCCGAGAGGCTTACTCGAAACTAGTTGAAAAAATAACATGGAAGCTCTTAGAGTAATATTTTCAAGAGTAATATTCTGACCAGAGATATTTAGTTAAAAAATATTCATTTAATGTGCGGGGTGTTGGTCATAAAAATAATTTGAAAATTTGAGTGATAATTAAATTGTTTAAGATTAGATACGCGATCCCTATTTTCAATATTTTTGTGGAGAGATAACCTTTCAATAGGTCATACCTTTTTATCGTATGAAGAGAAAGTAATTGAGAAATAAGTTTTCTTTGACATTATCGTTCAAGAAAAGAACATTATCTTTTAACTAATTCTTAAGTTATAAATAAAAGTGATAACTTAATCTTTGAAAATAGTGTCGACTATAGATCTTTTTTTTGCGCCGTAGTTATAAAAAAGCAATAAAGAAAACTAGCAGACTGATTAATTTCTGTAGAAGCTCTAAAAGAATAAAGAAGTAAAGGAAGCTAAGAACTGCCTTAGGACTATTATCTTAACTTTATTTCATAAAATTAAGCGAAAAAAATCAGCAACCAATGTAGAAAACTATTAAGAACAGTTTAAATTTTTCGAGTATGCTTTTACTAAATAGCAAAAAGATAAAAAGAAAAATTACAGTTTACATGATCCGAAAACACTTTATGTAGCTAAAGGCAAAAAACACAAGGAATACAAATCTAATTTAAAAGTTTCAATAATCCCTACGATAGCAATGTGCTCGACAATATAATTTAATAAATGATCAAAATTTTGAATCATAAACCAGATTTAGGGACTTGTAGCCGAGGTTATTAGGATCGTAAAATAATTGAAGGTATCCAAATTATTAACACTAGAGAAACAAAGTTAAAAAACTAGAAAACATAATAAATGGCGTAATACAATGGAATTAATTAACGGTTATCTTAAATTAGATTTTCGAATGTTTCAAAATTTCCTGAAATAAATCCTGGGGGATAAGATCAACGCTCTTATGGCCGCTGCTGTTTTAAACTTCATAAAATGGACACGATAGGTAAAGTTTTATTTGCTTCTGGTTATTTTGAGGCTTTAAGCCGCGTTTTATACCAATAGAACCTGTAACTATTTTGATTTAAGGCTTTTTTTGCTTGATTAGGTGGGCGGCTCTGAATCAACTTACGTATTAGGTTTATTCGGGCCTGTGCTTAATGTTGAGCCCCTGGCGCTAGCTTCGTCCCCGGCCGCTGGGCAACTCAGTCGCCTTGCCTTTGTGTAGTACGAGTTCGCTATGGTTTGGGGGGGGGGGGGGGTTAGGTGGGTTTTGTCTCAGTTGTGTATTGATTATTTAGATATATGGTTGTTCTTCTGGCCAGACATATGGGCTTTCTGATCGGTTTATATATCTTTTTTATTTTCCTTTTGACTTTCGTTCTAGGCTTCGTTCCGCGCTTTTTGATTGTTTTGGGGATATCGGTCGACCTGGGTAGTTATTATTTTTTGACTAGTGGGGGTTAGTTTAATTTGGATCAATCCCAGGCTTTAGTTTTATAGGCTAATTTTTTCTGAGCTGTCTGGGTTATAGTTACCGGATATTTCATCATTAAAATCAATTCCTAGTTTCCCTCCTTGGCTTAGAGTATGACCTGTAGTGTTCTGATTCTGCTGTTAGCCACTATTAGTGGATTTATGACCAACTGGCTTCTGTTTTTACAGATTCTGCTCTTCACTCTATTCAACGTTTTTTCTGTTAAGAGGAGCTTACACTTTATAGGCTGTGGTGCGGAGAAATCTTTTCGTCACTACGGTGACTCTTATTTTGCTTTTACAAGCGGTAGTAGCGGCCTCGGGCTGGGTTATTTTTCTGGGTGAAAACTTCACCTAAATTTTACTATTGATGTAGATATCACTTCATTGTTCAACTCGCCGGAGAATTAGTCCGCCTAAAGTTGGGATATAAATATTACCAGTCTTTATGTCGTTTGCGCCAGATCCTGATTTTAATTACAACTTTGTCCACAGCTAGTATTATAGTTTAGATCTTTATAGCTTCAGTCTGACTCTTGTTTATTTACCACAGCATTGTTTAAATTTTTTGCCTGAGCCGCAAGGACAGGGTTCATTACGGCCAACTTTTGGTTTGTATCTGATTTCAGTCTGACCTTCAACCGCTTCAATGCTCCTGCTGTATGGTGAGGTCAGACGTCTAGCTGATTCTTTGGGGGCTAATTCTTCCACATTTTCTTCTGGTCTGACCTGGACATGAGTAATGAGACTGATTGAATTGGCCCTGACCCTATTTATCATTTCGCCAAAAAGTTCAAAGCCCTCTCTTTGGTATTCTCGTAAGGGGTCGCGTTGGCCGTAACCGCGTAGGCCGATGCCGTCTTTAAGGCGATCCATGGATAAGAGATGATCCTTCCATTGGCTATCAAGGGAGTTGAGCATGAGCCAGCGAACAAGTTCATCGGAAAAGTTTTCACCTAAATCTTTTCGGCGGGTTTTAAAGTTAGTTTTAGCTCGGTCATAAATAGTCTGGGCTAGAGCATTGAGAGACAAATCCTCGAAGTCGTCCAGTTTAATATTAAATCCGAATAAATGAAAAGTTTCGCTAGTAAAAGTTGGCCAATCCCAATTTTCTGGTTCGGTTTTCTGATTGACGAACTGATCCATTAAAATTAAAACTTGTTCCTCAAATATAGTTAGAATCTGTTCTTCCAGATTATCGCCGGTTAGAATACGGCGACGTTGACTATAGACGATTTCGCGCTGTTTGTTCATGACATCGTCATATTCCAGAAGGTGCTTTCTAATTTCGAAATTGTGATTTTCTACTTGTTTTTGTGCATTTTCAATGCCTCGGCTGATTAGCTTGGCTTCCAGAGGAATTCCTTCGGTCATACCTAGACGCTGCATAAGACCCTTAAAACGGTCGCCGCCAAAGATACGCATGAGATCATCTTCCAGAGACAGATAGAAGCGTGATTCTCCAGGATCTCCCTGGCGACCACTCCGGCCTCGCAACTGGTTGTCGATACGCCGCGACTCATGCCGTTCGGTTCCGAGAATAAAAAGACCCCCTAAATCGGATACGCCATGGCCTAAAACGATGTCAGTGCCGCGTCCAGCCATATTTGTGGAGATAGTCACTTGGTTCGGTTGCCCGGCCTGAGCTATAATAAGGGCTTCCTGCTCGTGATGTTTGGCGTTTAGTACGTTATGGGGTATACCTTTTTTCTTCAGTATTTCCGCAATATATTCCGAATGGCTGATGGAAATGGTGCCCACCAGAACCGGTTGGCCCTTATGATATAAAGCTTCAATCTCTTTTATTACTGCGTTATATTTTTCTCGGGTTGTACGATAGATGATATCCTGATGATCTATTCGAACCATGCGGCGATGGGTAGGAATGACCGTGACTGCCAGTTTGTAAATTTTGGCAAATTCAACCGCCTCTGTGTCGGCGGTGCCGGTCATGCCCGCTAGTTTTTCATACATACGAAAAAAATTTTGAAAAGTGATAGAGGCTAGAGTCTGGTTTTCGCTTTCGATATTCACTTTTTCTTTGGCTTCCAGAGCCTGGTGGAGACCGTCGGAATAGCGGCGGCCAACCATCGGCCGGCCGGTAAATTCGTCGACTATAACCACTTGTTTATCTAAGGTAACAATATAGTCTTTGTCTCGGTTGAACAGTACATGAGCTTTTAGAGCTTGAGTTAGGTGGTGGAGAATTTCGAGGTTGGTCGGGTCGTAAAGGTTTTGAATCCCTAGGAGTTCTTCAGCCTTGGCTACTCCTAATTCAGTCAGGTTGGCGGTGCGGCTTTTTTCGTCAATGGTGAAATCATCGTTGCGGATTAACTGGGGTATGATTCGGTCAGCTCTTAGATAGAGATCCGTGGCTTTTTCAGCCGGGCCGGAAATTATTAGGGGCGTTCGGGCTTCGTCAATGAGAATGGAGTCGACCTCGTCGATAATGGCGAAATGAAATTCACGTTGAACGTAGTCGTTAAGGTGGAATTTCATATTGTCGCGTAGATAGTCGAAGCCGAATTCATTATTGGTACCGTAAGTAACATCGGCTAGGTAGCCGTCGCGGCGTTCCCGGTCAGATAGGCCGTGGATGATAGTGCCGACTGATAGGCCTAGAAAATTATAAAGCTGCCCCATCCACTGGGCATCGCGCCTAGCTAGATAGTCATTAACTGTGACGACGTGAACCCCTCGTCCCGTTAGGGCGTTTAGGTAGACCGGTAAAGTTGCAGCTAGGGTTTTACCTTCTCCGGTTTTCATTTCGGCTATACGGCCTTCATGGAGGGCCAGTCCGCCCATTAGTTGTACATCAAAATGACGCTGCCCCAGAACCCTAGCTCCGGCTTCGCGTACAGTGGCGAATGCTTCCGGTAGAATGGCGTCAAATGATTCTCCTTGGGCTAACCGCTTTTTGAAAATATCTGTCCGTCCGGTTAGGGTTAGGTCTGAAAGAGCCCGGTATTCCGGTTCTAGTAGATTGATTCGATCTACTACGGTACTGTAACGTTTTATTTCCCGGTCATTGGCGGTGCCGAATATTTTTCTGATCAGTGATTTCATAGTTACCTGCCTTTAGGGCTTATTTTGTAAGATTATTTTATTTTATTATTTCTGGGTTTAGTGGGGTTCTTAAGGAAAATTGCGCGAAATCGGGAAATTTATTAACTTTCGGGCGAAGCCGGGTCGGAGGCGGCCAGAACCAATTTTAGCAATACGGCTGTTAAAAAAATTAGAGGTTCAATTAAAACTCTATTTAGTACTGTCCCATAACGAAAATTCATCGGATTATCGGCGAAAGAAGAAATTTTGCGACCGAATTCTGAAGGATATAATCTACTGGCGCCAGCGGCAGTAAAGTGAGGGCAGTGGCTAAGATAGAAGTGGTCTCGGATACATCGCCGGTTATGGTAATTGGATAGTTAGAAGTATTAGCGGTCTCCATTATTAAACGATCCAAATCTTAGTTAAGGGATTAGAACAGCCCACGGGATTTTCCAGCCTTAGTTACAGAAAAGCTTAAAGACTTGTCCGGATTCTCCGCCCCCCCTCACGCTGTTTTGACTGTTAATCCAGGCTACTATCGTCGACAGATGTGGTAGTAAAATATTCAGGTGGGTTCTGCCGGGAAGATCTACTTGTTGTTTTAGGTCACCCATCAGATGAGCCAGTTCGGAATCTTGGTGATTAATCCAGCACAGACTATTGTTAAAATCATTTATCTTCCCAGCGAAAACATTTAGCTGAATTTACAGGGAAGCGTTGATGAGACGCAGAGATTCGATTTCTTCTGAAAAATTAATTAATTTGTACCTATCTGGTAGCCTTGAAAAACGTAGATGCTTAGGGTGGTAAGCGTCGCTATGGTGGTGATGGACAGAAGCAATAGGGTTTGAAGGTTTAAGTTAAAAGCCGTATTGGCTCGCAACCGCTGGGTGTAACGTAGATGTTTACATATTTAGACTTCCAGGGTATGGTTTTATTGTTAGAAATTTATTACGAGATCTTGGTGCCTAGTTTTTTATATTTAAAGGTTTCCCAAAGTGGGACGGATTAATCTATAAAGTTTTAGCTTCGGTAACTAGTCAGTTTTTAATTAAAGCTGTAGTGCTGGGCATATTCACAAATTTAAATCCTCTTGTCTCGCTTGGGTTGAGATAAGTAAGGTAGATGGAGAGCTGGTTCTTAGCCACTATTTTATGGGTTTTATTAGTGTAGAGAATAAGAGACATAGTTACCGTTTGGTATGGTTTATTAGAGTTGTTGATGATCTAGTCAGCTATATGAATATGTTAACTAGGGTTAAAAAAGGTCCAGGTATAATTCTAATGTTAATTGCTAAATTGTCTTGATTCTTTTCTGTAGCTTCACTGAATTGGTTGATCTCTTTGGGGGTATTACTCGTTAGGTAGGTCAAAATAATTAATAATGGAAGCCTCGTCGCCATATTAAATAACCGGCCGGCGATAAGAAAACCATTACGTAAAAATAGTTCAAGTAAAGCGGCGGATTGATTCATAATGGGGGTTTCATTCGTTGCGGGCGTTGGTTAGAAGGCGTAGATGTTTGATAGCTCCTTGGCGGCTGTTTTTTGGGCGGCTAGTTTTAGTTTTAAGGGTGAAGTTACCTTCCTCGCCGGCGGCTAGTTTGGCGGGGATAACTCTGGATTCGCCCATGGCCACGGCTAGGCCGGTTTCGTCGAAGAGTATAGTATAAAGGGAGATGGGTCGCTGGGTATAGCCGGTATTGTTTTTAACTTTACCGGTAATAGTCAGGCCGTCGCCGCTTTCGTTGTAGCTCCACTTAAAACTCTGAACTTCTATTTTTAGGCTAATAGGGGCTAGTTCAAAAACATCCGTCTCTGTAGGTGGCTTTAATCCGTATTTAGGTTTTGAGCATGAGCTTAAAAAAACTAGGGTCATCAAGATGGTCAGGGCTAGTTTAAGGTGGCTGGCGGAGAAGTTGAACATGAGGGTTAGGCCTTCTTACAGGTTAAAAATTATAGATATTGTCGTGTAGTTCTTTTTAATCGGGCTTTAGCTCGGCGTAGCTTTCTACGGTTCTTCCGGCCGGTAGTTTCGGCTAGTTTAACTGTTATGGCGGCTATTTCCGGTTTAACGGTTCGAGGGTTAGCCGCTTTGGCTGGCAAAGGCTTATTTCCGGCTTTTAAAAGAGTCTTAGTAATTTCAAAACGGTTAAAATTCTTAAAATTTTCAACTTCTTTGACCTTGTCTTTTAATTCGACAAAAGTAAGCTTGGAGAGCTGGATAGCCTTCTTATCAGCCATTTTTCACCTCTGTTTCGGTTATAACTATTTTTAATTATAATGGCAGTATTGAATCAACTTTAATAATTTTTTGATTATAGCTGAAAGCTTTTTTATCCGCAAGTTATTTGCGTTTTAGTTCTATCAGTATTATTTTCGCCGGGGCTATAAAGTGCACCAGCAGACTCTATAAATTGGCCCTATTGATGGTGTAGATTTCACTATAGTTGTTTATATTATATTTTATTTTTTTTAATACTACGTTAATTTATTTAAAAATTAGCTAGTTAAATTTATCCGTTATAGATGTGGCTGGAGAGTTGAAGATTAAAGAGCCTAATTATCCCCTGGACAAAAACGGGCCAGTGTTTTAGAAGTAATATATAGTAGGAATCGTTTTATAATTGCAGGGTGGATAAAAGTTTTTCGACCGTCTGCCTGTCTCCTAAGCTGTTGAATGAGTCGTTGTCCATTTCGGCTAGAATTAATTATTAAGCTGCTGTGAGCTTGCTCTGTAAGATTCGTACCACGGTCCGGCGAAAAGGATTAAGGGTATTTTTTCTAACATAACGTTTTCATAGCTGCTCATAACGGTAAAAAGATCGTAGCAAGTCTTTAGATTTGGTTAAGAGTTTGGTTTCTTTCCGTACCTAGTCATATTTAGGTCAATAATATCTTCGGTAAAGACTACAAAATTTAATTTAAGGTTTACCATAAAGATTAATATGTACTTTAAATTATTGTATCGAATAAAGCGGCTCAGGTAAATGCCGTTCAACGATCTTGTTTACAATAAAACTACCTCCACTGGAAGCTTTGTGGTGGGGAATTTAATTCTGGTTAAGTGTGGATGATAAGTAATATGAATAAAATTCATGATCATGGTGAAAACCAGGAGTATAATCAGAGGAATAGCTTTTTTGGCCGTTAGCATGAGTCACTATGCCTGACCGGCCAAGCTCCCGGCCACTCCTTAGAAATAGATAAATTAAATTTAGTCCTAAAGCCGTTATGAAAAAAAATATGAGATAATCAAACTAGATAGGTTAAATACGGAGAAGAGTCTCTAAAAAAAGCACTTTTGTAAGTCGAACTAGGAGTTCTATAGTAATATAGGGCTAGGTAGAACCGCCAGTTCCAAAAATACTAGGATTTGTTATAAATCTCCGCTTAAAGCTATTCTGAGGTGGATAAAAAATGAGTTGTTAAGGTTAATTCTAGAACTAGACCTATTTATTAGAAGGATATTAGGTTAAGATATTTCTCTTTCCAGCTCGTTTTAATTTTTGAAGGGGTCATCAATTATGGCTTCTTCCATAGTCCGCATTTCATTGAAATGAGCTGCTGCGCATTCTAGGATAAACATGGAAATAGCTGCACCGCTGCCTTCACCTAGCCACAGGCCTAAATCTAGAAGTGGGGTCAGACCTAGATAGTTGAGGGTGGCTCGATGGGCCTTTTCTCGGGAGCAATGGCCGGCGAAAAAGTACTGACGGATATTTGGGGTTAATTTTTCAGCCAATAGGGCGGCAGCTCCGGCTATGAAGCCGTCGATGATGACTCCGGCCCGGCGAATGGCGCTGCCTAGGTAGACGCCGACCATAGCTCCGATTTCTAGTCCGCCTATTTTAGCTAGGATATCTATAGGGTCATTTGGGTCGGGCCGGTTGATATCTAGAGCTTTTTTGACTACAGCGACTTTGTGAGCTAGTTTGTCTAAGGTAAGACCTGAGCCGATTCCTGTAGCTTCTTCCGGTGATAAGCCCATAAGGAGTGAACAGATGGCTGAAGAGGGGGTAGTGTTACCGATACCCATTTCCCCGGCGGCCACTAGATCAAGTGCTGGTTCCATCAGAACTATTTCCAGCCCGGCTAAAATGCTTTGGATAGCTTGATCGCGGGTCATGGCTGGACCTTTAGTTATATTTTGTGTACCGTGAGCTATCTTGAGGTTTAAAATCGAGGGGTTGGGAGGAAAATCGTAATTAACTCCCACGTCGGCTATAATAATTTTGGCCCGAGTATGATGGGCTAGAACGTTTATAGCGCCTCCACCTTGAGAGAAATTAGATATCTGCTGGTGGGTGACGTCTTGGGGATAAGGGCTAATGCCTTCTTCCACTACGCCGTGATCACCGGCGCAGACTATGATAAGGCGGTGTTCATGGCCGATATTTTTTCGGTTTTGTATGGCGGCTAGTTTAACGGCACATTCTTCCAGGCGGCCTAAAGTCCCACGTGGTTTAGCTAGAGCGTCTTCACGTTCCAGGGCATAGGCGGCCAGGGCTTGATTAACGGGAATAATCTGCTTCAGATGTTCCTGCAGTTGTTCCTCAAGCTTCATATTATGCATTCCTTCTTTGAATAAAAAGACCCGGCGGGAGATAAAAAAGATCTTTCGCCGGGAACCTTTAATTTTGGGTTGGAGGCGATTAAATACCTTTTTGAGCCATGTAATTGACTAGATCGGTGACCCGGTTTGAATATCCCCATTCATTGTCATACCAAGCCACGACTTTGGCTAAGCGGTTGCCTATGACCTGGCAGAAGGGGCCATCGACAATGGAAGAGCGTTCATCACCCTTGTAGTCCATAGAGACAAGGCCTTCATCGTCGTAGCCCATAATACCTTTTAATTCACCCGCAGCGGCATCTTTCAAGGCTTTTTGTAAAGTTTCAGTAGTTGCGTCTTTAGACAATTCCGCTACAAAGTCTATGACCGAAACCGTGGGAGTCGGAACGCGCAGTGAATAACCGTCGAAACGACCTTTTAAGTCGGGAATAACTAGGGCCACGGCTTTGGCCGCTCCGGTAGTGGTGGGAATTATATTTAGGGCAGCGGCGCGGGCCCGACGTAGATCCTTGTGGGGCATATCCAGAATACGCTGGTCATTTGTATAGCTGTGGATGGTGGTCATCATAGCTTTTTCAATACCAAAGGTCTTGTGGACGATTAGGGCCGGCGGAGCTAGACCATTGGTAGTGCAGGAAGCATTGGAGATTATGAAATGCTTAGATGGATCGTAGGAGGTATGATTAACCCCGCAGACGAAGGTAGCGTCTTCGCCCTTGGCAGGGGCGGAAATAACCACCCGTTTGGCGCCGCCGCTGGTAATGTGAATTTTGGCTTTACCGGCTTCGGTGAAAAGACCGGTAGATTCGATCACTACTTCAGCGCTTACGCTCTTCCAGGGAATATCTTTGGGATCGCGATAAGCAAAGTTTTTAATCAATTGGCCGTTAATGGCGAAGCTGTCGCTCTTGATTTCTACCTGGCCCTTAAAACGTCCGTAGTTGGAATCGTACTTAAATAGGTGGGCGTTGACCTGAGCTTCACTCAGATCGTTGATCGCCACTACTTCCAAGGTATTCGGGTGGCGCTCTAGAATAGCTTTTAAAACCTGGCGGCCGATGCGGCCAAAACCATTAATGCCTACCTTTACTTTTGCCATTAGAATCTCCTTAAGAAAGAGTAATATGCCAAAACGGCTGGCGGCTAAATTGAAGCTTTTTTCATGATAGAATAATTATTTGGTTATGTCAAGGTTGAAACTTAATTATCAGCTAGTTGTCAGTGTCTTCTTAGTTCCTTCAATCTGAGTCTAAATTTTTGGCCATAACTGAATTGCCATTTCTCGCAATTTAAATTTTTGAACCTTGCCACTGGCTGTTAGGGGAAACTGATCTAAAACCTGGATGTAACGAGGAATCTTGTAACCGGAAATTAGGGGGCGTAGATAGGCCTTGACGTCTTTGGTCGTAATTTCCGGCGCTCCCTCCCCGGTTATTATAAAGGCCCCAAGTTCTTCGCCATGAAGTTTAGAAGGTACGGCTACTATCTGCACATCAATAATGTGTGGCATCTGGCGTAAATATTCCTCGACTTCCTGGGGGTAGATGTTTTCCCCGGCTCGGATGATCATATCTTTAGCCCGGCCAGTGACGATCAAGTAGCCTTCTAAATCAAATATACCTAGATCTCCGGTGTAAAGCCATCCCTCCGGATTTGTTATTTCCCGGGTGGCTCCTGGCATATTGTAATAGCCACGCATGTTAACGTAACCACGTACAGCTATTTCGCCTATTTCACCTTCAGGTTGGTCTTCGTGGGTTTCGGGGTTGACCACTTTTATTTCTACTCCGGGTAGAGGTCGGCCTACCGTTTCCGTGCGTTTTTGAAGACTGTCGACCTTGGTGGTTTGAGTGACCACTGGACTGGTTTCAGTCATGCCGTAACAGATGGTTATTTCGCTAGCGTGCATCCGTTCGATGACTTCAATCATAGTTTTCACCGGGCAGGGTGAACCGGCCATGATTCCGGTGCGTAGACTGCTGAGATCAAATTTTTTAAAATTTTTCTGTTCAAGTAGGGTGATAAACATGGTTGGGACGCCGTAGATAGCGGTGCATTTTTCCTTTTCTATTTCTACTAGAATGTCGAAGGCGCTGTAGATATCCAAAATGATCATGGTAGAGCCATGGTTAAGGGCGGCCATAGCTCCCAGAACCAGACCGAAACAGTGGAAGAGAGGTACCGGCAGGCATATACGGTCTCTGTCAGTAAGGTTTTGACCCCTGCCAATCCAGTAGCCATTGGTGACAATATTCTGGTGAGTAAGCATGACTCCTTTGGGGAAACCAGTGGTTCCGCTAGTGTATTGCATGTTGATGACATCGTCGGGCGAAAGTGCGGCCTTGGCTTTTTCCAGATTGGTTGGCGGAGTGTCTTCAGCCCTGGCCAGTACCTCAGCATAATTATATAAGCCAGGGTAAATTTCATCGCCTAAAAAAATAACTTTTTTTAAATGGGGGAGTTCAGCCGGGGGATGACCTTCTTTTATTTCTGGTGCAAAACTATAAAGGCTTTCGAGATAGTTATAGCCACGAAAAGTTTCCATCAGGACTAGATATTCCGCTTCCGACTGTTTAAGAAGATATTTTATCTCTTCCTGGCGGTAATGGGTGTTAACGGTGACCAGAATAGTTCCGATTTTAGCCGTGGCATACATGGTCGTAAGCCATTGGGGTACATTAGTGGCCCAAATAGCTACTTTTTCATTTTTTTTAACGCCCAAGGCCATGAGTCCCCGGGCTAGCCGATCTACTTCTTCGTTTAATTCTCTCCAATTGTAACGGTGGCCTGTTCTAGGATAAACTAGAGCCTCCGTTTCGGGTCGAAGTTCGGCATTTTTTTCCAAAACACTGCCAATAGTTAGATTGCGCAGCCAGTCAGTCATTATTTAATCTCTCGTTAATGGGAAATAATCAAAAGATAGGTTATCTTGCCGCTACTCTCAATTGCATAGTGGCCTAGAGAGGCTGGTAGCATGATTACACGGCCTGGCTGTAATCTGGTGGTGGGGGCCGGTCCTTGGGTGTGGATACGCCCTTGGCCGGCTAGGGGCCAGATGAAGGTAGCGGTCTCTGGGGCGGTCAGAGCGTTAAGTTCTGAAGTGCTGATGAGATTGACCGTTAGGTTGGAGTTTTGGAAAATTTTGCTGTTCTCCGGATTAAGGGTTGTGAAATTTAACCATAAAAGAGGGCGGTTTTCTTCGGCCAGACGTAGGGCTTCGGTGTTAGAATCATCAAACGGCCAAGCAGATAGAGAGCGGGCAGGTGGGCCGATTTGGGCCAGGGTCAGGCCCGCCCCTAGCAGAAGCGGCAACATTTGCGGTAAGTTAAAACCCTGGTTTTCTTGAACGCTATATTTAGTCATAAATTCTGCCCAGCGATCGGGATCACTCTTGCATTCTTTTCGAAGAGCGCTGAAATTCAACCCTGGCTGAAAACCGGCGTTGATGGAGGCGCCTTCTTCGGCGGTCAGAATATACCAAAGTGAATCTTCAGTTAGAGCCACAGTTAGAGTAGAATCTCCGGTATACTTGAGTTTTAGTTCCAGCGGCAAAGGGACATCGGGGGTGGAGGCGATTATGGAACCAACTAGGTCGGCTTGCCAGCGTTGACGCAAATAATTTAAACTTCGGCCAGCCTGGGGGCCGGCCGCGACCCGGGAACTGTCGGTGGCCAGCCACAGGGTGCCGGCGGTTAATTCAGACGGAGTCATGTCTTCGGCATGAAAAGAGGGGTTGGCGGAGTGCTTCCAGAATTGCTCAGCGATAACCGGCTCTAGAGTCAGGGGATATAGTTCGTCAGTAGTCATTTTTAGTGGTAAACTCTCTTCAGCCCAAAACCATTAGTTTAGCTGAACTTTTTCAGAAGACCCGGAATTAAAAGACGGGTTTTCCTTCCCGTGTTGATAATAAAGATGATTTCTCTACAATGTATTATGGTTAAGGGATAACCTTAAGTTAAGGTATGTTGCATATTATGTGTGATCATTTAGGATAGTGAGGTGCTCTCTTTTTACCAGTCTCTAAGTTAGGCCCATGATTAGCCGAGTTATTTTAGGGTCCAGAGCTGCGGTGTATTCGTCCAGAAAAAAGAAGGGGTGGTTGGGAAGTTGTGTGGCCATAAGTAGGGTCGGAGACTGGCGCTAGTCGCTGAATAAAAAATTTATCTGAATTTATCAGGCGGGTTTTCAGATCCAGATCCAGAGATGAGAATATAGTACGGTATTTATCACGGTCTTGGTGCCACACTCCTTTAGTTAACTTTCGGCCCTGTCCTCTGAATGCGGTTAGGGGTAGTTTCTCTTTTGTATCCATAGAGATATAGATTTCGCTCGGAGGATCCTGAAAAACTTGACCGATAAATTTATCTCGCTGATGTTCTAGTTGGAAGATAATACTTTCTTCTGCTAGGGCGATCTGCCTGTGATTCAGCAGGTAGGCTCCGGAAATATTTTCCAGAAAGATAGATTTGTTCGCGTCGTTAGAGTTGATGATGTAAACAATTTTACCAGGAGGGGTAGCCAGAGCCAGTATGTTTAAGGCCAGCACCTCATTGACGGTGCCTAGACCGAGATATTTAGCCAGCCTATTTATTTTAAGCATGATCTTTCCCACTTAATTTATCTTTCACAGTGGCTTGGAATTGGGGCATAATTTAGAATTAGAGTCACTACAGAGGCAGTGATAAGGTTGAGATCGTTCGGGGTGAAGGAAAAATTGTTAATTTTTACGACCAGAGCTAGGGTAATAGCTAGGCGATAAATAACGGAGCCTAAAAATATCGCTAGAATTAAGAGCCAGACTCGGCGGTGATTGGGCAGAAGAGTTTTGCCCAATACTATAGAAGCTAGAGTTACCATGATGGTGCTTATGTCTATGCTTACATCGGTCGCGCACTGATTCTGGGTGACAAAAGTTCTGGGAAGAGCCATCAGAGCGTTGGATAATATTACGTCGATAATAACAGCAAAGGTGGTGTTTACTTTCAGATTAGTGATTATGTGGGTATTATTATTCGTGGCTAGGAGGGGCTGGCCGAATTTCGTACTTATGAGCCAGCCTAACCTGACGATAATTAGAGTCGCTACCAGAAAAAAAACTAGGTTAAAAATAGGAGTCGACGGGATATTCAAGGTGGCCAGTGGATCGAAGGCCGTAGTTTTGCCGAGCAGGGTAATGTTAGGATAGCTGCCCATGATCTTGATGTTGATGGAATATAGGGTGGTCATGGTCGGAATTAAGGTTAGAAGGTGAAGTATCTCCAATATTTTGGTTAAAAAGTCAGTAAGCGTACTTGTCAGAAATTTAGTGGGCATGGTCGGTAAAATAGCCGAGAAAGGATTCCAGTCTGAACTTACGCGGAAGGAGTAGGCCACCGTGCTTGAAGGTAGACTCCCATCTATAATTAGATTGGGAAAATTAAGAACCTTAAAGGTTATGTATAATTCAAGGGCTATGATGCCGTAGACTAGTCCCTGTTTTATAATACCTAAAAAAGCATAAAAAGTCACTTAAGTATTTCTTAAGCCTTGTTCATAACTGATTTAAGAATAGTAACACTCATTTATCTAGCGGCTTTGGGATTAATAATCGGCGTTGTATCTTTTTGGGTTTCCACGGGTAGGTCTAAGGGGTTGGTTTGGTCGATAATAATTTTGGAGGCCATAGTTCTAGTTTGGCGGTTCAGTTTGTAATAATTAAGGGCTAGGAAGGCTATCTCGCCTTTATGGACGGAATCAGCATAATCCAGGTAAAGAGAAGTCTTAATTCTCTGTACAGACTTTAATGATGGAATCCATACTGGAGGTGATCGTATTGTCTGTAGGCAGATATATTATGTCTACCTTGCTCACCAGGCTCTGGGTAATTTAATAGATTTCGGCGGTGTTGGCTGTTGGCTTGTTTCACTTCAACAGCGTGACGAGCGGGAACTGTTTTTAAAATTTTGATCTGAATCACGGAATTAGCTACGCCTACATTACAGATAATGCCCGTTTTTTGGGCCTGAGGGTGGATCTCGCGCATTAAGTTAAGTTGGACTTTATTAGTGATGCTTTTGATATTGTGGCTGGTTTTTTCCAGGTTGCTGACGAGCCTGATGTTGACCGGGTCTGTGATTGTAGTGAAGAGGATAGGAATCAGCTTGATCTTTTGAATCGTAGCTTCGGCGCTGAGGGTAGCTATTACCGACACTGGATCTGGATTTTCACCAATGATCTGGCGGATGACTCGAAAAACTGTAGGCATGTTAGCTTGAGTGTTGTGATGATTATAGGTTATAGCTAGACCATTCGCTACAAATTCATCTCGAAAGCCTCGTACGGATTTATTTAAGAACTGGGTTCCAGTAAACTGGTTGATGGATATGGTGTAGGACTAGGCTGGCTCGCGCAGAGCTAAAAAACTAAAATAAAAGCCGCGATTTTGCATTTCATGGGTTCCTCTAGGGAAGCTGGTGGACAAACATGCCTAACCGCACGAACCTCCCGCCTTAAACCCGCAGTCCGGTGAGCTAAAAATCGAGAATTCCACCATCCAGCTTAACATAATAAATTGACCAATAATACCATAGCCTGTTTAGTCATTCAAGCCACTTTTTAGCTACCGAAGCGGCAGTTCTCATTTTAGAAACGGAAGATAAGCAATTGGGGTAGTTAGTGTTATTTAAAGACAAATAAGCTTAGGTCGTTTTCAGGCGGTATCAAGATCAATCGCTTCGGGTGGGGATTTTTTTAATTTATAGGTAAAACTAACGATTAAGAGCATTTGACTGATTAGTTCGGCTGACTTAAATAGTTCGAAAGTAAACAGGTTGGGGTAGTAATCTATTCCAGTTCGGTTTGTTTAATTCCTCCGGGGTTCTGGTTATTTTTATAAATTGAATCTGAGGCAGATAGAAGCGCTGTGGTTCTAGTAGCCGCGGCCGGCATCTAGATCATAGTTTAAAAAAATATCAATATTGTCTAATTTAATTTCAATTCCGGTCCCAGCTTAAAAAGTATTATGGCTGGGTTTAATCCCGAAAAAATTGGCGAATTTTAACGAACTAATGAAACCTATGGTCAGGTTGTGGTCAATGATTTAGGTTGAATAGATCCAAATAAGACATAATTTTAGGGTTATAGGGCTAAGGTAGTTTTTTATATTAATGCTTAGTTTCAGTTGAAGAATAATATTGCTTAGGATTTCGTTTTTCCTAGAAAACTATTTGGTTAGAAGATTAGGTTAATTAACAATGTGTTTCGTCTAGTTTTTCTGTTTTAGTGTAAGGGCGCAAACCCCGGCGGAAGGGGTTAGGCGGATGTTTTTAGGATTATGTAACTTTGCCGATCTTGGTTCTAAATTGCTAGCTGTTGATGTTAAGCTAGTCTATTTTCTGGATGCCAAGCATGGCGACATTGAGTTTAAAATCGTTTTTTAGTGTGTCTATAGGTAATATTACCGTCAACAAAAACGCTTTTATCAAATTAATAGCCGTTGTAAATTTCTAGATTTATTGTATTTACGTTAACCTTGCTCAGGGTAGTGTCATTTTTCAGTTCGTCGAAAGAAAAGGCAATGTCTGTGTCTAGGATGAGGCCTGGCATGTCGGCGGGGGAAAAATTATAACCTAGGGCGAAGTTGTTTCTATCGTTACGTTGGCTTCGCTTAGTCTAGAAATTAAAGTCGCCGATTCAGACACGGTTGTCATATTTGCGGAAATGCCTGATTAAGTTCTCAGTTTCTTTTATCGTTGGGGCCTTGAAGTTCTTGTTTTGTAAACATTCCCTACATTTTTGCAATTTATCGTGGATAGTTGCAGTGGCTTCTGTTCTAAATCGATGATGAAGCCGAAAAAGCATTGTAATTGTTTCAGAAGCTTTAATCCATAGCTTCGGGCATCCGAATTTTAATTTGCTGATAAAAATTGTGCGTCTCTAATGAAATTAACTAGACGGAATTAAGCCTGGGTTGGATAGTCTTTCAAATATTTGCTATAGGCTGAATGGTAATCACAGCCGATCAAGCCAGTAAAATCTTTCCTCAAAACTGAGTGGAGAATCTTTTATGATCGATAGGCTAATCTTCTGAACACCGTGAAGAAAGTGGCCCGAAAAGCCCAGGTCTAAAAATAATGACTATTTTCTTTGTATTTGGTCTCGTCTGTATTTAATAAGGGCTGTTTGGGTAGATTTTGCAACAGTAGACGACTTTACGGTATTTAGTAAGTCACCGGAAGTTAATAACTAGTTCGATTTATTACTGCACGATATTTTTGTCTAGTTCGGCAATCGACTTTTTACCGCAGCCGCAGTTTTATGTCTTTGGAATAAAGATTTTGATTTTGTTAAGTTCTTTGGGGATAAAGGCGTGCGGGAATAGGATTCATAACCTGGATGCGCTTCAACTTTACGTTTTTGCCACGCTTCTTTTGTTAATGAGAACTTGTGATATTAGACAATAGGGTTTTGATGGGTTGCTGGAATTCTTTCGAATTTCAGCTGGTTTAATTTTTAATTCGGTAACTTTATTCTGTAAGGTAATATTCTTTACTCATAATAAAATATTCTCGTTGCGTAAAACTTTAAGCGTACATTCCAATTTGTCCATACGCTGGAGAGCTTGAAATACTATATCTTGCAGTTTACTTGATTTAATAATCACGATATAGTATATTTTTATATTAATATATAACTATACTTCACTTGCTAATCACCGGTTAAGTATTAATTTGTAATAATTTGATCGGTAAAATATTGTAGTAATATTTTAAGCCTTTTTGTTAATCAATTGATATAAAAGATAATTTTATTAGCACGTCGGTCGCATTAAGAAATAATAAGCTTAAAGCGCCGGGAAGTTTGTTTCGGTCGTAAATTTATTATCGGAGGAATTTTATGCTAACAAAGCGAATTAACTTGCAGTTTTTGGGGCTCGGTTTAGTCGGGGTCATTCTTATGGGTTGGCCGGGTTTGGCTCTGGCCCAGGAAGTAGCGGTTGGAGTAACGGAAGTGGCTGTGGAATATCAGCCTCAAAATTATGCCAATCTGGTCTGGACCCTTATCGGGGGTATTCTAGTTATGTTTATGCAGCCCGGTTTTACTATGGTTGAGGTCGGTCTAGTCCAGGCTAAAAATGCGGTCAATGTTCTTATGAAAAATTACGTTGACTTTGTTGTCGGAATTCTGGTTTATTTTGTCATCGGGTTTGGGATTATGTTTGGTCGGTCGGCTGGGGGGGTCATTGGTACTTCTAACTTTGCCTTTCTGTCCAGCTTAACCGGTAACGGCTGGGATAATCAATGGAGTCTCACTTTCTGGTTCTTCCAGAGTGTCTTTTGTGCAACCTCGGCTACTATTGTTTCCGGGGCCATCGCTGGACGGACTCGTTTTTCAGCTTATATCGTTACCAGTTTTCTTATCTCGGCGATTATTTATCCTATCAGCGGGCACTGGGTCTGGAACGGCCTTTATGGTCTCAGTGAAGGTTGGATCGGTAAACTAGGTTTTATTGATTTCTCCGGTTCTACGGTAGTTCATTCTGTTGGTGGTTTCGTGGCTCTAGCCGGGGCTATTATTGTGGGGCCGCGTCTGGGTAAATACAGCCTTGACGGTATAGCACGGGCCATCCCTGGTCACAATCTTTCTTTCGCCGCCCTGGGTGTTTTTATTTTGTGGTTCAGTTGGTTCGGTTTTAATTGTGCTTCAACTAATGTGGCCGATGGCACAGTCGGTTTTATTGCGGTTAATACCAATTTAGCTGCTTGTGCCGGCTTTTTAGGGGCTATGACCACTACCTGGTTAAAGACCGGTAATCCCGACCCTTCCATGAGCTTTAACGGTGTTTTGGCAGGCCTCGTGGGTATAACCGCCGGTTGTTACGACGTAAGTCCTTTAGGGGCGGTAATTATCGGTTTGATCAGCGGTTTTTTGGTGGTGAATTCGGTTTTCTTTATCGACCAGAAATTGAAAGTGGATGATCCGGTTGGTGCGATTTCAGTTCATGCCGTCTGCGGTGTTTTTGGTACTTTAGCCGTGGGTCTGTTCGCTTCGCCGTATTATGGTAGTGATGCAGTTGGCCTTTTCTATGGTGGTGGCTTGGGGCTTTTAGGCGTACAGGCTCTGGGCATCCTAGCGGTGGGTACTTGGGCTTTTATAGGCGGCCTTATAATTTTCAAAGTTGCTGATGTTGTGGTCGGCGCTAGGGTCAGTCCGACCGAGGAAATTAAGGGTCTGGATTTAGCTGAGCATCGTACCGAGGCTTACAGCAGCTTTCAATTCTTTACTAATAATTAAGCGAAGGAGAGGGTAATATGAAACTTGTTATTGCCTACGTCCGGTCGGAGATGCTCCAAAACATCAAGCACAAGCTTTACGCTCGGGAAATATATTCTATGTCCATTACTAACGTAATGGGGGCGGGTCGGCAGAAAGGATATACCGAAACCTATCGGGGTGTTCAGACTGAGGTTAACCTCTTAAAGAAGCTACGCATCGACGTGGGCGTTCAGGAGAGCCAGTTGGAAGCGGCCTTAGAAGCTATCAAAGAAGGCGCTCATACTGGAAAAGAGGGCGACGGCGTTATTTTCGTCATAGATTTGTTTAATAGCATAAGAATTAGAACCGGCGAAAATATGTCTTAAAACTGAGTTTCCGAACTTAGCCGCGAACTGTTTTTTTGTAACGGTTTGCGGCTTTGTTATACGCTTAAGTTTTAAAAAACCACCAGCTATGCTGGTGGTAGGCGTTCTTTAGCTTTAACTTTAAGTTAAATAAATCTCCAAATGTTAAAATGATAAAGGTCCGTCAACTATATTAAGAAGATATGAGGAGGTTATTAAAATTGATGAGAGTAGCTTAGCACATACGAATTGGTAATGTAAGTATCACATGGTAATTGTGCCAAAGTACCGTAGGCAAGTGATCTATAGGAAGCTAAAAGTTGATGTGGGAAAAATATTGCGTAAACTGTGTGAAAGGAAAGGTTTAGAAATAATAAAGGTTTAATACTGTCCTAATCATATCCAT
>LQAB01010307.1_pt1 | contig 25433 bp, 22 predicted proteins | sample 654521 | NCBI WGS metagenome assembly LQAB01 (sample SAMN00762031, study PRJNA78659) | termite gut metagenome | isolation source: bacterial endosymbionts found in Trichonympha flagellates filtered from... | host: Zootermopsis nevadensis | place: USA: Mt. Pinos, Los Padres National Forest, CA ... | reverse complement strand
TTGGTTCTCCTACCTCTTTTGATTTTCTTCATTTCACCCTAAATTTATTACCTGCCCATCTTTTTTAACTGTAAATGTGTCATTTTGCAGTTAAAAATCATATCTATTTTTTTATCATTAATGTCTCATCATTAATATTTAATTTAATTCCAAAGTTGTCAACTTTTATACAGATTGTCAAAGGCATAAATGCTCATTTGCTGTCATTGTAAGTGACCAGCTCTGTTAAATCTCAATTTTTCTTGCCCCCAAGATACACTGTCTTTAAGTTATAAAGTTAAAATCGCAGACAAATAATTATCAAAAAGACAGCTGTAAAAATCTTTACCATCTTTTCTTTATATCATCAAACACATTTTTATATTCAATAAAACTTACTAAAATTTATATATTCCATAATATAAATCCCTAGCAAAAATTTATGAGCTTTGTCATTAAACTCAAGAGAAAAACTAACAGATTAAGAACCAGAAAAAGTATCAAGCGTATCTGTGGAAAAATTCCATTTGGGAGAAATTTATTAACTTATTACAAATAAGACGGACCAGAAAACTTATAGCCAAAATATTTGTATTTTTCAAAAAGCATTTCAATCCTTATTCTTAACCAGTTCCGTACATTTTCCAAGTGCGTCTTCATAGGCGTTCAACAAACTTTCACTAAGCGACGGATGGAACATAGTTTCTCTTGATATATACTCCATACCGCTTTTGAGTATCTGAGAAGCTGTATTTATGAGTTCGTCGGAGTGCGCTCCGATAATCCAAAAAGCTAACGGTTTTTCGGTTGTTTTATCAACAGCGCATTTTACAAAACCAGTCCGCTCGCTTTCAATAAAAGCCCTGCCGCTTGCAGTAAACGGAAACTTTCCGAAGACAGCATCTTTATATTTTGAAAAATCTAATACTTTTACCGAAGCGCTTTGCGGCATTGCAAAAATAGCTTGCGGGACAATAAAGTTATCGGCTGCAATAAAATTTCCACCAACAGCATTTTCAGCAGTTAAGGCTCCTTCGTTTTGAGCAGTATATGCAAGCAAATTTTTCCCAGCAATGTCTCCTACGGCATAAATATTTTCTACGTTAGTTTGGCAAAACTTGTTTGTTACTATAAAACCTTTTTTTACCATTTTAATTCCGATATTTTCCAAACCTAAGTCATTGTTTGGCGTTCTGCCGGTAACTATCAATACTTTTTCATATTTGCCTGTGTCATCAAGTGCATTGGCACATGAAGTCAGCACGTTAACACCTTGCCTCAACAAGTTTTTTCTTATTTCTTCAGATATTTCCTTATCTTCATTTGGAAGCAGACAATTTTCACATTCAGACAGAGTTACCTGACAGCTAAATCCCGAAAAAATCGTTGCCATTTCAATACCTATAGCTCCGCCACCTATTATAAGCATATTTTTTGGGACTTCTTTAAGATTTAAAGCTTCTGTTGAACTTATTACTTTATTGCCGCCAAAAGCAGAACCTTTTATTATTGAAGGTTTTGTACCAGAGGCAATAATAATTTTATCTGCAAAGACTTCACAAATCACATTTTTTGAAATTGTGCCTTTCTCATTATTCAAAATTGTGAGAGTGTTTTTATCTTTAAACAAAGCGGTCCCGTTTATAACATCTAGTTTATACGAAGATAGTATCATCTCCATACCTTTTCTAATATTGGCAATATTCCTGTTTTTTTTTGCGATTATATCCGCAAAGATAACTGGTTCTAAAACTGCTTTAAAACCGTATTCATAAGATTTTTGGATTTTTTGTTTTGTTTTTAGCGCCTGCCACAAAAATTTTGTTGGAATGCATCCGCAGTTTAAACAAGTACCACCGGTAAAAGATTTCTCTATTATTGCAACTTTTGCTCCAAGCTGAACTGCTCTTACAGCAGCAGTAAATCCGCCCGGTCCCGAACCTATGACAGCAATATCATATTTATTTAAGATTCACTTTATCCTTTAAACGTAATTATAATAAAATTATAGTTAAAACTATTGTCACGATTTCTTTTGTTCTTTTACGAACTCTTCTAGCAATTTTGGCAGTAATTTTCCAGTATCTTCATAGACTTGTTCCATGCTTGCGTTCTTCCATTTTCTACCATTCGCATATGGCAATTATTGTGTATTTCTATTTTTTTTATTTATTTTTGCTCGCAGCTTTTGCAAATTCTATAGTTAAATTTAATTCTCTTAATTGTGATTCGACATTGGCTATGTGTTTCTAGTATGTTTCAAAATTAACTCCGCTTATATTTTTTGCCACATTGCATAAACTTTGTGGCAATTCTGCGACTAAAACTTCTTCCGGCGAGTTTGCCAACTTACCGCAACCATAACAGCCGATAAAGATACACAACAAAGCAAAACATAAGAACATATGCTATAAAAACATCAAGTTTTTTTAACAAATTATCGAACAATTTTCATAGCAGTCACAACACATTTAGGATAAAGATTTAGCCTGTCAGGCTCTTTAATCAAACGCTGATGTATTTACAGCTTTTCATTATTTAATATTCAAAACAAATCCAAGTTTATTCTTTCTTTTATATTTTTATTATTCATTTTTTACGGCTGGAATTGGGATATAATAGCCGCTTTCGAGTGTTTTTCAACCGTACTTCACAAACCGAGTGAAACAAGGATACGGAGCTCTCGCCTTAACACATTTATTCCTATTTTTATTTCTGAGAAATCCTTTAACTCTTTTTCCTCTTTTTGATTTAAATTCAGGAATAAACCAGCAATATTATATATACATTTACAAATCTGCCGCCATATTTTGAACATTATCAGTCTGTCAGGTGAATGGCATTAACTTCGACAACACCATTTTCAACTTTCAACATTGCGGAGACGACGACCAATTACGTGAATTTCAGCAAAGAATTTATAACCGGCGTTTACGCCGGTAACAACTTTAATAAATAACCAAAACATGAACAAACTCGTGGTTAGGAACTACTTATTGAAGCAACGTTGAACAGCGTCAATAGTATCGGTGGAAGGCACATTCGGAAATGTAGACACTAAACAGAACACAATCATAACCAATACAATCATTTTTTATGAGTAAGGTTTCATAAGCTATAAAGAATTTTTATTCAAGTAGTAATCCGAAGCATAGCCGAATTAGGTATATAACGCTATTTTTTTATTTGCCATAATAATCACCTTTACAAACAGAATTTATATATTACTATATTTTTTGTCAAAAAAAATTAAACACCAGCTTTTTCCTCTCGCCCCTCGAATACATTTCGTTTTTGCTGCACATAAATTTTGTAAGAACAATAAACATCCTATAACATTCATATCTAGCATAACAACATTTTTTTATTGAGAAGCCAATAGGAGCTATTGTCACAGCAAATCCAATCGGTTTGGAAAGAGTTTGCCTTTCTGATAAGACAATTCTTCACCTTCAAGAACAGTCTCCCCCAACGATATATTGAACTCTAGTACGCTGAGCATTTTTAGCATCCTTTAATTTTTCAGATAATTTTTGCCGATTTTTCTCAAGAGAGCCAAGAGCAAACATATCCAGCAATTCTTTGTCAGTTTTTTCATAAAGCCAGCATCCTAAATTAATTTGCAATACGCATATTTTATATTCTGTCATTTTTGTATCATAAACAATCTTTTCGACAAACGTTTTAGGTACTTTTAATTCGCCATATTTTTTACTCTCGTAATACTTTAATCTGTCTGTGCCGTTCGGAATATACGATAATCCTGATTTTGCGGCTATATACTTTGAACAAAAACAGGTTCGATATAGCCGTCTTTTGTAATTACCATTTTGGCTGACATTTCTTTACATCCGTGAAGTTAAATGCTTTTAATCATATTCCTTTAGACTGTCTGTGAAAAGGTCTAAACTGTCCACGAATGTTGCGATATTCTAGTTTTGTTTTATAAGGATGATCTTCAGGCGTTTTAACCTTTGCATAATCAGCGCAATCATCTCCGCCTATAGTAAAGTACAATTGGCAATTCTTTCATAATTTTCGACATCAGCAATAGTAACCTTTTGCCAAGATCTGCTAATAATCGGCACTTTTACATTACGATAATGCTTGCCAGCTCTATGAAAGTATTTTTCAATCTTCTCTAAAAGAAATTGAAATAAATATGCGTGATAATGTAGCCGCCATCTTTTGTATCGTATTCGTCTACGGAAAATCATACAGGCTTATAATGTCTGAGAAGCGAACGTAAATTATCTTGAAATTCGGTTAAATCAGCTTTTGATAATGAGTTTTTTGCTGACAAAAATTCTGGAGCGTAAGTAAGAGTCACAAATAAATTGCATTATTTGTTTGGATTAATAAAAGAGACCTGATATGAACATTGCCTCGACCACATTTTAGCCATACTACTGGACATTTATTGCAAGGAATGATTATTGAGACTGGGAGACCACCTCCCTTCGTTTTTTTTAATGCGCGCCAGCTAAAATAACCAATCGTGGATATAAACATTTCACGTGAAAGACTTCTCAAGTGTATCAGATTTGAACATGGAGGAAGCCCCTGCTATTTTTTTAAATCATTTCAGACCAATTTTCAATGTATTTTTGCATTACTCCTTTTTAACTGATAAAAATGGCATCAGTTGTGGGTATATATAACCAAGCATGCCCGGCCATGGATTTTTTTATTATTTTGCGTTAATTTTTTAACGTTCTTTCCGTACAATCTCTTTTTTGATTATACGGGACAAATATATTAGTACAAGGCAGTTATCAAATTTGTCTCACTGGATTGTCAAAATCCAGCTTTTATTTGCAGAAAGAGCATTTTTTATATGCTAAGCCTAATTTTTCGTTTTTAACACAGTTTTGAAGCTTTTTAAGCTTCAAATTATTTTTTAGTCCATGTAAAGCACTATGCAAAGTAATTCAATTTCATAATTAAGTCTGCAAATTACTTTATATTTTTCGCATCATTAGAGATAACATAAAGTCATATTACTTTTTAAATATCTTTAACAATTCACTTACAACTTTTTCCGGTTTGAGAATTCTGACGGCGTCTTTGGCATCTCTTCTTGCTTTTAATTCTACGTTCCCATTTGCGAGATTTTTTTCGCTGATTGTTATTCTGTAAGGAATGCCTATAAGGTCGGCATCTTTAAACTTAATTCCGGCTCTTTCATCTCTGTCATCAATTAAAATATCTAATCCTTTTGAAGACAATTCTTCGTATATTTTCTCCGTTGTTTCTTTAGTTTTTTCATCTACATAATTCAAAGGGACAATCGCGACTTCAAATGGGGCAATATTGTCAGGCCATATTATACCGTCATCGTCGTGAGACTGTTCTACTATTGCAGCAAGTATTCTTGTGACTCCTATTCCGTAACAACCCATAATAATAAATTTTTCTTTTCCGGTTGCGTCAAGATACGAGGCATTCATTGATTTTGAATATTTGGCACCCAGTTTAAAAATATGTCCTATTTCAATGCCTCTTGAAAATTTTAATTCTTCTTTTTTACATTTGGGACAAATATCGCCGCGTATAACTTTTCTTATATCGGCAACTATGTCTGCATTGTAATCTCTTTTGTAGTTTACGTTCTTTAAGTGATAATCTTTCTTGTTTGCGCCTGTCAGCGCATTTGATAATTCAACGACAGACAAATCAGCTATAATTTTTATATTTTTAAGTCCTGCAGGACCTGCAAAACCTATCGGTGCATTTGTAACGGAAATAACAGTCTGTTCATCTGCAAGCGCCGTTTCATCTGCGCCGAGCAGAGCCTGAAGTTTTATTTCGTTTATTTCGTGATCTCCTCTTACTAAAACGGCGACAGGTTTTTTGTTTGCAATATAGATCATTGTTTTTATAAATTTCTTATGGGACAAATTCAAAAGTTTTGCAACATCTTCGACAGCACCGGTATCCGGAGTAAGTATTTCTTCCGCAGGAAGCACTTCTTCTTTAGATTGTTCGATTTTTAAGCATTCTACTTTTTCGCTGTTTGCACCGTAACCACAGTTGCACCATGTAATTTCTTCTTCACCGGTATTTGTCAAAACCACAAACTCGTGAGAAAATGATCCGCCGATTGCGCCTGAAGCTGCTTCAACGGCACGGAATTGAAAACCGCATTTTATACATATATTTGTATAGGCATCAAACATAGTTTTATAGTATTTTTCTAAGTCAGCTTCATCGATGTGAAACGAATAAGCATCTTTCATTAAAAATTCTCTTGAGCGCAGCACACCAAAACGCGGACGCATTTCATCTCTGAATTTTGTCCCAAATTGATACAGCATAACGGGAAGCTGTTTATATGACTTAATATTTTTTCTTATCAGATCAGTCACTACTTCTTCCGCAGTCGGAGCAAGACAAAACTCAGCATCTTTCCTGTCTTTAAGCCTGAAAAGTTCTTTTCCGTAAACATTCCATCTATCGGTTTCCAACCACAAAGCTTTAGGAAAAATCAAAGGAAAGATTACTTCTTGTCCGCCCGCACCGTTCATTTCCTGTCTTATTATATTTTCAACCTTTCTTAAAACTTTAAGCCCTAAAGGTAATAATTCATAAAGTCCCGCCGCAAGTTTACGCACCATTCCGGATCTTACCATAAGTTTTACGGAAACCATATCGGCATTTGACGGAGCTTTTTTTAATGTGGGAATAAGCATTTTTGAAAAAAACACGAAATCCTCTTTCAGTCGCAGTGAAAATGTGAAGATAGATTGCCGTCGTCGTCTTTTCACTTTGCAATTTTAATTTCTTTGATATTTTGAAATTTTTAATATTTTAAATTTTGTTTTGCCTGCTGGCAATTCAACTATGACTGTTTCTCCGACTGTATGCCCCAGCAATCCCTGAGCAAGCGGAGACTGTATTGATATTTTGTTTGTGGCAGGGTCTGCTTCTTCTAAATCCACTACGGTGTATCGATAATCCGCACCATCTTCATCCTTTATTGTTACGGTAATGCCTATAAATACTTTGTCAGAATCAATATTCTGTTCTTCAATAATTTTTGCACAGGCTATTTTTGAGTCAAGCTCCATAATTCTGCGCATAAGATTAGCGAGTGTTTCTTTTGCGGCGTGATATTCCGCATTCTCTCTTAAATCGCCATGTTCTCTTGCTATCGCAATTTCATCTTGAATCAACGGCTTTCTCTTTTGAAGTTCGCTTAATTCTTTAATAAGTTTTTTTCTGCCTTCTCTAGTTAAATAAATTTCTGACATTTTCTGCTCCCAAAATCATCTATCTACAATAATCTTTTATCATAGAAATAATTTTTTCAACCCATTTATCTACATTGACATTTCCTATAAGTCTGCCATTTTTAAACAATATTCCCGTATTTTTTCCTCCGGCTATGCCAAAATCAGCGTCTTTTGCTTCTCCCGGACCATTTATAATGCAGCCCATCAAGGCCACTTTTACAGGTTTGGGAAGTCTCTTTAAATTTTTCATTGCAGAAGTTTTCTTTTCAACCTCTGCAACTATTTTTATTAAATCAACTTCACACCTGGAGCATGTGGGACATGAAACAATCTCTATTCCAGAATTTCGGAGTTCCATAGACTGTAAAAGAGAATAAGCCGTTTTAACTTCTTCAACGGGATTTGCAGTAAGAGAAATCCTGATGGTGTCGCCAATACCGTCGTATAATATTATGCCAAGTCCCGCCGCCGATTTTATGGTCCCGCTGAAAATTGAACCTGCTTCCGTTATCCCTAGATGAAGAGGATAGTTTCTTTTTGAAGCAAAAATTTTATATGCTTTTACCGTTATGTCAATATTTGAAGCTTTTAAAGAAACAACTATGTCTTGAAAACTGTGCTTTTCTAAAATTTTTACATGTTCCATTGCTGCACTTGAAAGAACTTTTGCCCGTAAAAAATTATCGGAAAAATTATGAACTTTTTTTAAAGATCCGGCGTTAACTCCGATTCGTATGGGTATATGCGCTTTTTTTGCTTCTTTTGCCAAAATACTTATTTTATCTTTTGAGCCTATATTTCCTGGATTAATTCTTAATTTATCAGCACCCTGCTTTATTGCTTCAAGTGCTATTCTATAATCAAAATGAACGTCTGCAACCAGCGGAATCTTAATATTTTTTTTTATTTTGCCTAAATTACAAGCGGATCCCATATCGGGAAGAGAAATACGCACAATTTCACAGCCTGTTTCTTCAAGTTGTTTTATTTGTCTTACGGTAGCTTTCCAATCTCTTGAATTTGTATTTGTCATCGACTGGATAGCAACAGGAGCCCCGCCTCCTATTATAACGCCACCGATATTTATTTTTCTTGTTTCGGTTCTCTTATAAAATTTCATTTTTAGATTAAATCAAAATTTAACTTATAAATAAAATTGTTTATTTTCTAAATTTTCAATTCAGATAAAACATTTTTTATAGTTCTGATTTTTGACTGCCCGCAGTTATTTATACCGGTGGCAACATCCAGTTTTACATTTCTCTGTCGTAAAGTCTTAACAATCCGTCATAATTTTTACCGCTTTCATATTCAGATAGTTTGATATATGTATGAGAACAAAAAATGAAAAATTTTCCAGATGTTGCATTTTGCTTTAGTGAGTAGAAGCAGAAGTGCGGACAGCAACAGAAACAAGAGCAAATTTTATCTTTGCTGCAGACGCTGCAATGTAAAAAATGATATAATATGCCACAAAATAATAATAAAATATTCTTTTAGTTTTATATATTTTTTAATTTCTCTAAATGTTATTTGATAAGCATAAATTAAATAATCATCTTTTTCCGCTAAACTCTTTCTAGGTTTTATTTTCCTATATTACAAATTATATTTCATTAATTAACTTTTCTGCATAGTGTCTCGCCCAACAGTCAGCTTCAATAAAAGCGTCCAATGACGTACTTTTTGAAATCTTATGGGCTTTTACGGTTCTTCCAACAATTTTTGCAATATCTGTAAATTTTATTTCTTTACTTAAAAAGGCAGCAACTGCTGTCTCGTTTGCGGCATTCATTACTGCAGGCGCAGTATATCCTTTTCTTGCCGCATAGTACGCAAAGTTCAAACATGGAAACTTATTAAAATCAGGATTGTAAAATTCTAATTTATTGATTTCAATAAGATTTAGCGGTTTAATATTTGACGGCAGTCTTTCTGGATAGGTTAAAGCGTACTGTATCGGAAGTTTCATATCCGGATTTGAAAGCTGTGCTATAACCGAGCCGTCGACGTACTCCACCATTGAATGCACTACAGACTGTGGATGTATAATAATTTCAACTTTGTCTATAGATACGCCGAAAAGAATAGATGCTTCAATGGCTTCAAGTCCTTTATTCATAAGAGTGGCACTGTCAACCGTTATTTTCCTGCCCATTTTCCACGTCGGATGATCCAAAGCCTGCTCAACTGTTATTTTGGAAAAATCTTTGTCATATTTATAAAATGGTCCGCCGGAAGCCGTAAGAATTATTCTTTTTACCTGCGATTTTTTCTCATAAGTCCAGCATTGGAATATCGCTGAATGCTCGCTATCAACAGGAAGCACCGAAACGCCGTTTTCAGTGGCAAGTTTCATTATATAACTTCCTGCCATAACAATGGCTTCTTTATTTGCAATAGCAATATCTTTTTTAGCTTTTATTGCAGCTATAATGGACTTTAAGCCAACAACTCCGACGATCGCGGCAAGAACCATATCAGTTTTCGGCATTGTTGTAAGTTTTTCAAGTCCTGTATTTCCTTCATAAACGCAAGTTTTTATATTATTTGAAATACACCACTTTTTTAAGTTTTGAGCAGCAGCAGGGCTGTTTACGGATACTGCTGTGGGTTTAAATTTTTTAATCTGCGATTTTAAAATTTTTATGTTAGATCCGACGGCAAGACCTTCAATACAAATATTTCTTTTCATTTTAGAAACTATGTTAAGAGTTTGTTTTCCTATTGATCCAGATGATCCTAAAACCGTTATTCTTTTCATTTTAAAATCCGCAGGATGTAATACACCGCAGGAGCTGTAAATAGATAAGAGTCAAATCTGTCAAAAACTCCGCCGTGTCCGGGTACGATTTTTCCAGAATCCTTAACGTTGCCGTCTCTTTTAATAAGTGATTCTGCGAGATCTGAAAATTGCCCCGTAACGGCAATTACAAGACCAAGTATTACGGCATTCTGCAAAGTTAAAATATCGCTCATAAATATACACCTGCAGGCAACTGCCGCCAAAACTCCGAAAACAATCCCCGCTGTTGCACCTTCTAAGGTCTTTTTAGGGCTGACATTCTTTGCAAGCTTATGTTTCCCCAGTGCTTTCCCAAAAGCGTAAGCCATAGTATCCAAAATCCAAACGACTATAAAAATGAAAAATACAAGTTTCATGCCGCCGTTTAAATTACGTATATAAACCATATGTATCAAAGCAAGCGGAATAAAAAAAGCTCCTAAAAAAGATGATGATATTCTACCAATGCAAAAGGCGGGATTTTCTCTGAAAATCTCAATTCCGAAAAGAACGAACATCATTACTATAGCAGAGAATATGACTTTATCTGCCGGAAAATACCTGAAGAAACGTAAAAACACAAAAAACGCTGAAGCCATCACAATAGACACGGTGGTATGCGGATTATATTTTTTTGAAATCATCAAATATTCCTGAACACACAGAGATGAGATGATAAACATCATCACATAAAACGGGATATTTCCGCAGTATATGCACGCTAAGATAAAAGGTATTCCAGCAACAGCTGTCAATATTCTAGTTAACAACATCCGCAACCTCTCGAAATTATATTAATAGCAGACTAAAATTTTGCAGGTATCTCGGTTTTTATAGTTATGAACCGCATAAATGCAATTATTTGTAAAAACCTATACAATCAGCAAAATAATTAACTCCGCAGTTATAAACCGCCGAAACGTCTCTCTCTTTTTTGAAATTCCGATAATGCAGTTTTTAAATCCTGCTGTGTAAAATCAGGCCATAACTTATTCGTTATGTAAATTTCACAATACGCAATTTGCCAGAGAAGAAAATTTGATATTCTGAATTCTCCCGAAGTGCGGATAAGCAAATCTGGATCAGGCTGCCCAGCAGTATATAAAAAAGACGAGATAATTTCTTCCGTAGGTTTTTTTATATTCTGCTTTGACATTTCTTCAAAAGCGTGTATAAGTTCCTGTCTTGCTCCATAATTTAAAGCTATGTTTAATTCAAGTCCCGTATTTTGAGATGTAATCTTACTGGCATTTTCAACTTCAGTTCTTATATTTTCAGAAAATTTTGACAAATCTCCAAGTATTCTCAATTTAATACCGTAGTTGTTTAACCTTTCTAATTCTTTCTTTATAAACTGACTTATCAAAGAAAACAATTCTTCTATTTCAGATTGCGGTCTTTTCCAATTTTCGGTGGAAAAAGCATACAAGGTCAAAACTCTGATTCCAAGATTACTTGCAGCCTTGACAATCTTTTTTACGGTTTTGACCCCCCTCTTATGACCAAAACTCCTGGGTAAAGATCTTTTTTCCGCCCATCTGCCGCTCCCATCCATTATTATAGCTACATGTCCAGGTATCAAAAAATTTCCTTCATTTTTCAGAAATTGCGCTTATCGGGCAAGTTGATTCACACACTCCGCAGCCTTTGCACTTATTAGGATTAATTGTATACTTGTCTTCTTTCTGTTCAATAGCTGAAATGGGACAGTTTCCTACGCATGCTCCGCACCTCACGCAAGTGCTTTCATTAATTTGATATACCATCATATCCTCCCAATATATTTTTTATACCTGCATAACTTCTTTTTCTTTAATCGCTATACTGTCATCTATTTTCTTTATATAAGCGTCGGTAACTTTTTGGGCTCGGGCTTCAAGTTTTTTTTTGTCATCTTCAGTTATAACTTTATCTTTTTCAAGTTTCTTTATATTTTCAATCAGCACTCTTCTTTCGTTTCTTACGGCAACTCTGAATTCTTCCACCATTTTGCCTATAGATTTTACTATCTCTTTTCTTCTCTCCTGCGTAAGATGAGGCACAAAAATGCGTATAAGTCTTCCGTCATTTACCGGAGCCATTCCTATGTCAGCTTTAAATATCGCTTTTTCTATTGCGCTTAACTGTGAAACGTCCCAAGGTCTTATTTCTATTGTTCTTGCATCAGGAACACTGATGCTTGCAATTTGATTTACAGGCATAATAGAACCGTAACTTTCAACTTTTATTGTCTCTATTACCGCACTGCTTGCTCTGCTGCCGGTTCTTATCGAAGACAATTCGCATTTTAATCTATCTATAGTTTTTTTCATGGCCTCTTCTGCAGTCGAAAAAAAACCTTGCGCCTTCATTTTATGCCTCCACTATTGTACCTATTTTCTCACCATTTAAAACTTTCCTTAAATTGCCGTCCTTATAAAAATCAAACACGGTAATTGATATATTTGTCTGCATACATAATGAAAACGCTTCGGAATCCATTATTTTTAAATGTTTATCCAAAGCTTCTTTAAAGGTTAAAGAAGCAAATTTCACGGCATCCTTGTTCTTTTTCGGATCTGCGTTGTAAACACCGTCAACCTGCGTAGCTTTCAACAACATATTGGCTTTTATTTCTGCGGCTCTTAAAGCGGCAGTGGTATCCGTCGTAAAAAAAGGATTGCCCGTCCCGCCTGCAAAAATGACTATATTTTTCTGCTCAATGCATCTTATAACTTTTTCTCTGTTAAAGCTTTCAGCAAAACCGCTTACGCCGTTTGCCGAAAATAAATTTGATTTCATACCCGCTGTTGCCAAAGCATCGCTTAAAGCAAGAGAGTTCATAACCGTTACAAGCATTCCCATCTTATCTGCGGTTACTCTTTCTATAAATTTACATGCGCCTCTCCAGATATTTCCCGCCCCGATAACGATTGCAAGCTGCACTTTGCCGCGGGTGATGGCAGATTTAATTTCATTTGCTGTTCTTGAAAGGCTGGCTGCGCTTATTGAAGACGAGCCATCAGAAAGAGATTCTCCAGAAAGTTTTAAAAGCACTCTCTTTGCAGCCATTATTATTCTTCTCCGAGTTTAAATCTTGCAAATCTTTTTATTACTATATTCTCGCCAGTTTTTGCAATGGCATTTGCCACCAAATCTTTTATTGTTTCTTTACCAGATGCGTCCCTTATATAAACTTGGTCGTATAAACACACCTGACTGTAAAATTTTTCAATCTTGCCTTCAATAATTTTATCATAAACTTTTTCTGGTTTGCCTTCTTCCTTAAGCTGAGCTTTATAAATTTTTTTTTCAGTTTCAAGAATGCCTGCCGGCACTTGCTCTCGGGAAACATAATTAGGAGCAGCTGCGGCAACCTGCATGGCAACTTCTTTAACCAAATTTTGAAAATCTCCAGTTTTTGCGACAAAATCAGTTTCACAATTTACTTCAATTAAAACACCGAGTGTACCGCTGCCGTGTATGTACGACTGAACAAGTCCCTGTTTTGCGGATCTTCCAGCTTTTTTAACAGCTGATGCTATGCCTTTTTCTCTAAGCCACTGGCAGGCTTTATCTACATCATTGCCTGATTCTTTTAACGCATTTCTACAATCCATTATTCCTGCGCTAGTCATTTCCCTTAACCTTGCTACAAGCTCGGTTGACATTATTTTGCTTCTCCTTTCCGCATGTTTTCTTATTTTGCTTCAATCACCGCTTCTTTCGCTTTGTTGTCTTCTTGCTTTTCGATTATATTTTTGCCTTCCAAAACAGCATCTGCAATAACATTGCAGAAAAGTTTTATGGCTCTTATTGCATCATCGTTTCCGGGAATAGGATAATCAATCAAATCCGGATCACAGTTTGTATCACAAATTGCAACAATCGGAATCTCGAGTTTTCTCGCTTCCAAAACAGCAGTTGTTTCTTCATGAGGGTCTACAACAAACATAAGTCCCGGAAGACTTGACATATTTTTAAGCCCTTCCAGAGATTTCCCAAGTTTTATTCTCTCCCTTTCAATCTGCGACTGTTCTTTTTTTGAAAGAAGTTTAAAAACTCCGTTCTCTTTTATATCTTCTATTTCTTTGTATCTTGCGATTGATTTCTTCAAGGTTTCAAAATTTGTAAACGTTCCGCCGAGCCATCTTTCAGAAACGAAATATGCCCCGCACCGCAAAGCTTCTTCCTTTATGGAAAGCTGTGCTTGCTTCTTTGTTCCTACAAATATTATGTCTATTCCTGTAGAAATAAGATCTCTTACAACCTTGTAATTTTTTTTTAACTCTTTAAGGGTTTTCTGAAGATCAATGATATGAATTTTATTTCTTATTCCAAAAATAAATTTTGCCATTTTTGGATTCCATCTTCTGGTTTTATGTCCGAAGTGGACACCGGCTTCCAGCAAAGCTTTCATTGTAATATTTGCCACAATTTTCTCCTTTGGTTTTTTCACTGCGTTTGTTAGTGCAGTTTCCGTTCTGGACGGTTTATATTTCCATCTTACGGCTTCCACAATCTTCAAACTCCCAAACCCCAAAATCCAGTTTTGGGGACCCTGGCAAATCCGATTGTGTGCTTATTTTTAAGACACATATATCTATAAATATGCAGTCATCCTATCAAAAAAAGCCTTGTTTTTCAAGGCATCGATCATCCGAGTTGCCCCAACTAAATATAAACAATCTCATTAAATACAAAAAGACGGATTAAATATTTGTCTGAAAATATTACATTTTTTTCTGGGACAGAAGCACTTCATTATGAATATAACAAAATTTTTGGGAATTTTTAATTCAGTGTTTGTGAATTTTTTTGAACCTTTAGGAAGATTTAATAATATGCTTAACAATATGCGATAAAACTTTTAGACTATTGCCTTTACCATCAACGTCTTTACGTTACGTTATCAGTTATGAATTATTCGTATATTGGCACCGAGTTTTTTTAACTTCTTTTCAAGCATATCGTATCCTCTATTCAAATGATAAATCCTTGAAACAGTAGTTTTTCCATTTGCGGCAAGTCCGGCTAAAACAAGAGCGGCTCCGGCTCTCAAATCCGACACCATTACCGGAGCGCCCGAAAACTTTTTAACGCCTTTTATATTTACGGTTTTACCATTTATTGCTATGTCAGCGCCAAATCTCTGAAGTTCGACGACGTGTAAAAATCTGTTTTCAAAAACATTCTCTTCTATGCGTGATTCCCCGTCTAAGAGACACATCAGAGCCATCCATTGAGCCTGAATATCGGTAGGAAATCCCGGATACACTTCCGTTTTTACATTTTGAGGTTTTAAATTTTTTACCCATTTTGCAGAAATTGTATCTTTCGTTTCTTTAATGCACAACCCACACTTTTTTAATTTATCATTTACTGACTTTAAATGCTGTGGTATAACTTTTTTGAGAATAACTCCTCCCTTAGTTATTGCCGCGGCGATTATATATGTAGCAGCTTCTACTCTGTCAGGAATTACTTCGTGCGTAAAACCGTGAAGTTTATCTACACCATCTATTTCAATATTTTTTGTTCCTGCCCCCGTTACTTTTGCGCCCATTTTATTTAAAACGTTTGCCAAATCTTCTATTTCCGGTTCGCGTGCGGCGTTAGCGATTATAGTTTTGCCTTTTGCCAAAACTGCGGTAAGCAGTATATTTTCGGTCGCTCCTACGCTTGGAAACCTAAAGCTTATCGCTGTGCCTTTAAGTCCATTTTTTGCAGAAGTTTTTACATAACCGCTTTCTATTGAGATTTCAGCACCCAATTTCTTAAATGCGTCTAAATGTATATCCAAAGGTCTTGCACCTATAGCGCATCCGCCGGGCAACGATACTTCAACTCTTTTAAGTCTTGCAAGCAGAGGACCCATTATTAAAATGCTTGCACGCATTTTTCTTACTAAATCATATGGCGCTATATATTTATATTTGTATGAAGAGTAAGTTTTTACGGTGTTTTCTTTTTTAACAGTTTTTTTACCTATAAAATTCAAAAACGCAACCGTCGTATCTATGTCGGCAAGAGACGGAACATTCGTTATCGTTACAGGGTCGTCTGTGAGAAGAGTCGCAAATAATATCGGCAAAGCGGAATTTTTCGAACCTGATACAACGATTTCGCCTCTTAACTTCTTGCCTCCATATATTACTATTCTATCCATTTTTTATTCTCAAGGTGCCGCCGTTAACTCAGCTTCCATTCCATTCAACAAACCTCATGCCGTCCTGTGGATATTTTGATTTATTGCAGCTGGAAAGTTATAGTCGTTTAACATCATTGCAGCGTCCTATATCTCATAAATTTTCCCGCTACATAATATTAATTTTTTTCATTTACCTGCTCAACTTTCTCATAACATTCTTCAAATCCTATCGTCTATAATACAGCGGAATGTTCGATTTCTGATTAGGATATCCAGGAACATTAGTCGGATTACCGTGATAATCCGACAAAAATTACAACTCCTTCCCCAGCAAATCAACCCGATGGAAAACATTGCCATTATTATCACCCATTTGATTTTCCACAAATCGTCTAGCACTAGTCTCAGCGCACTTTCGCTGCCTTGTCCGCATATGGATTCACCATCGTCAATGGTATAAAAGGTGACAACAAAGCAGAAATCAACGGCTTTTTTGTCGAGACAGTACACACACGATGACAAAAACAACATTGCTGTATACTATTTTCATGCATTCGATTGGTTAGGAACAGAATTATTGGAACTATTCTGGCTTTACGTTATTCTGTTTGCCTGTCCACAACCCGTTAAAACTGAAGCTATCATTAAATATAACATATTAATCTTTTTATTCTTTTTACTCAAAACGGTGATAATTCCTGTTCCTTAGAATTATTTTCATTTATATTATTTATTCCTAATTCTGTCGCTGTTTTCTCACTAAATCTAATGAAATTAAAATAGACAAACAAATATTTCCCTCTTGCCGATATATAATCTTTTAAAAACTCAATTTTATATGTGCCTGATTATTATCAATTTCTGCGACAAATTCTTCGTCTCCATCAACATCAAAATACAAATATTCTTTTTTATCAGGAGAGCAATATTCTTCATATAAATGCGGTGAAGTCTAAATTTTCCGATAATTCTAGATATGCATCCTTTCGCCAAAATTCTTCACGACAATAAATTAACGGCTCAAAACCTTAATTACTAAATCTGCAATATTTTGGTTCATTTTCATAGTCAAATCCATGACAAGTGTCTGCAAAGATTATTTTCTTGTCATAATTTTGATTTTGTAATACTTCACTTCGTTAGCTTCTTTATCAGCTTATACATTGCCGCTACTTAAAATCATAAGCATCACGTTTAAAACTATAAAAAACGATTATCCAGCCTTCATCGACAAGTTTTGTATCTATCTGTTTTTTATATCTTCAAAAAAATAGTTCTTTCATATCATTAGTTAATGAAATCGACATATAATCTCCCATACTTATATTTTATATTATTTTCTATCAAATATAGATTTAAATCTGTTCTTAATTTCAGAAGAAGAATTTATTATTCTATTACAATCTGATACGCTTGCCGCAGGAGAAAAAAAGATTTACAATGCTTTTCTTGCCATTTTTGACGAATACGGATGACGTACATCCTTTCCGTGCACCATAAAAATAATATCTTCGCTGATATTTGTAGCATGATCGCCAAGTCTCTCTATGCTTTTTGTCACAAAAATCAAATCTATGGCTCTTTGAATAGTATCAATATCTGAAGATTTAAGTATTAAACTTTTAAGATTAGCGAGAACTCTTTCTTTCAAATCGTCAACTTCATCGTCCTTTGCAAGCACCGATAATGCAAGTTTGGAATCGCTCGTATTAAAAGCTCTTATACAGTCCATTACCATATTTTGTACGGCTTCTACTATTTTAGGAATATAAATAAGAGATTTAATTTTGGGGTACTTTATTAAATCCAAAGCCATCTCGCTTATATTTACAGCTTCGTCGCCCATTCTCTCCAAATCGCTGTTAATACGCATTGCGGAAGTTATAAACCTTAAATCAACACCGACAGGCTGATTTAAAGCAATAAGTTTTAAACATTTATCGTCAATAATTATTTCCTGAATGTTAACTTCTTTTTCAAGATAAAATACAGTATCAGCCTGCTTTGGGTCTCTTTCAACAAGCTCCTGTATCGCAGTTTTTATCATTTCCTGAACAAGCCCAGCCATATCAAGAAGATGATTTTGCAAATCACTCATTTCAACATCAAACCGCCGCATAGTCCTCCCCTCTCCCTAAAAAACAGAGCTTAAAATTAAGATTGAAAAATGAAATTAACGATAACAGCTTACGTTTACTTCATCGCCTTCTGCTGGTTCTCAATGACAAGAAAATATCTTTCTACCACTTATTTTACTATATGTCCTTAACCAAATCTGCCGCTTACATAATCTCCCGTCTCTTTTCTTGATGGATTTGTAAATATTTTTTCAGTCTTATCAAATTCTATAAGTTCGCCAAGAAGCATAAAGGCAGTATCGTGCGAAATTCTCGCCGCCTGCTGCATATTGTGCGTTACCACTACAATGGTATATCTGTCCTTTAATTGAATCATCAATTCTTCAATTTTCTGTGTTGCAACTGGATCAAGAGAAGAACAAGGCTCGTCAAGAAGAATAATATGAGGAGCTATAGCAATAAGTCTTGCAATGCAAAGTCTCTGTTGTTGTTCTAAAGTCAAATTTAATGCCGATTTATGCAGTTTATCTTTAATATCGTTCCATAACAAAACGGCTTTTAAACTTCTTTCTACAGTTTCGTCAACAATATTCTTATTTGAAGTTATCCTGTTAACTTTTAAACCAAAAGCAACATTTTCATAAATTGAAATTGGAAAAGGATTTGGTCTTTGGAAAACCATTCCGACATTCCTTCTCAAAGCATCCACGTCAATTTCCCTGCCGTAAATATTTTCGCCAGATATGTTAATTTCGCCGCTTGTATACACTTTCTCTAGCGTATCATTTATTCTATTTATTGATCTTAAAAGAGTAGATTTGCCACAGCCTGAGGGACCTATCATAGCGGTAATTCTTTTTTCTTCAATATTAATATTAATATTTTGGAGCGCATGAAAATCTGCATAATATAAATTGAATTTTTTTATTTCTATTTTTGGCATATGTTATCCAAAATTCCCCATATAAACGCATCTGCAAAACCAGCGAGGTTACGCTGGACGAATGGAAATGATAATCGGCAAAACTGTCAACCAAAGCGGCCGGTAATATAATCTTCTGTCTGTTTTTTTTTCGGAGATACAAATAATTTATCAGTCTTATCAATTTCAACAAGTCTGCCCATAAAAAAGAATGCCGTCATATCACTAACGCGCGACGCCTGTTTTACATTATTTGTCACAAGTACTATAGTATATCTCTGCTTAAGTTCAATCATCGATTCTTCAACTTTTGCCGTAGATATTGGATCAAGTCCCGAGCAAGGCTCATCAAACAAAATAACTTCAGGGTTAATTGCAAGAATTCTTGCAATACAAAGCCTCTGCTGCTGCCCGCCAGACATTTTCATTGCAAATGAGTTTAATCTGTCTTTAACTTCATTCCACAAAGAAGCGTCTTTTAAAGCCTGTTCAACTATAGCATCCTGTTCTGACTTCTTTGAAATAAGTCCTAGACGTTTCGGGGCATAAATAATGTTTTCATATATGCTCATAGGAAGCGGTATAGGCATAGCAAAAAGCATACCGATGCGTTTTCTTAAATTCTCCATATTCATATCAAAAATATTGTCGCCTATGAGGTAAACTTTGCCTTTGCGCGAATAAGTCACATCCAAATCGTTCATTCTGTTTAGAGTTCTCAAAAATGTCGTCTTACCACTGTTTGCCGGACCTATAATGCTTAAAATTTCATTTTGGACGATATTAATACTCAACGATTCTAGAACGCATTTTTTATTGTAATAACAGCTCAAATCTTCAATTTTAATTTTATCTACCATTTTCTGCGTTTCCTGAAATAAATTCTTGCAACGATCGCAATAAAGTTCATCGTCAAAACCATCAGCAAAAGCACAAGAGCCGTACCGAATATCACATTTTTAGGCATATCAGGAATCTGCGTTGAAATAATATACAAATGGTACGGCAAAGTCATTACCTGATCAAGCACAGAATGCGGCAAATGCGGAACAGAAAATGCCGCAGCAGTAAATAATATCGGCGCAGTCTCACCGGATATTCTTGAAATGCTTAGTATTGCTCCAGTTAAAATGCCTGGAATGGCGTTTGGAAGCACTATGTATCTTATAGTTTGCCAGCGGCTTACACCAAGAGACAAACTCGCCTCTCTAAAAGAATAAGGAACGCTGTTTAATGCGTTGCGCGAAGTGGTTATAATAACGGGAAGTTCCATTATAGACAGAGTTAAAGCTCCGGCAATAATAGAAACGCCCAGTTTTAAAAACATAACAAAAATACCGAGTCCGAATAATCCGTAAACAACTGACGGAACGCCAGCCAAATTTACTATAGCAAGTTTAATTATTTTCGTAAGCAAATTATTTTTTGCATATTCGTTTAAATATATAGCCGCACAAACACCTATCGGAAGAGTTATCGCAATAGCACATATAACTATTGAAAGAGTGCCAAGTATCGCGGGAAGAATCCCCCCTCCACGCATTCCGTCTTTAGGCATCGACGTCAAAAACTCCCAAGTTACAGTGGATGCTCCGTTTTTTATGATTACAAAAATTATCGCTCCGACTGGAGTAATAGCTAAAATTGTGGCGAGAAAGAGAATTGTATATGAAAGTTTCTGGGACAATTTAGGATTTAGTTTTATCATTTATTTTTATTTTTCCCAAGAAATAAATCTGCTATAAAATTTACGATAAACGTTACTGTAAAAAGCACAAGCGCTATGGCAAATAACGCTCTATAATGAATGCCCCCTCTGACAGTTTCTCCCATTTCTGAGGCTATTACAGCCGTCATAGTTCTCACCGGCTCGAAAATCGAATGAGGAATACGTGCAGAATTTCCGGTTATCATCATAACAGTCATCGTCTCCCCGATAACTCTGCCTATCCCAAGCATTATCGCGGCAATTATTCCAGGCATTGCTGCTTTCAGCACAATTCTTCTTATAGTCTGCCATTTAGTTGCTCCTAAAGCAAGTGCCCCTTCTTTATATTGCCAGGGAACCGAGTGTATTGCATCTTCTGATATCGTTACTATTGTAGGCATAGCCATAAATGCAAGCATTATTGATCCCGAAAAAGCCGTAAGCCCGGTAGGTATGTCAAAGAGTGTTCTAACAAAAGGGACAAGTGTAACCATTCCGACAAATCCTATAACTATGCTTGGAATTGCAGCCATAAGTTCAACTGAAGATTTCAGAACGTTCCGCATGCCCTTAGGCGCAACTTCTGAAATGTAAAGTGCGGACATAATACCGATAGGAACCGCTATTATGCATGCTCCGACAGTAACTAAAACAGAGCCAATAATTAAAGGAAGAATACCGAATGATGCAGGGTCTGAAGTCGGATACCAAAACTGTCCAGTAATAAATTTTATAATTCCGAAATCTTTAAAAAAAGTAAAACTTTCTTTAAACAAAAAACCAAAAATTAAAATGACAGAAACAATGGATAATATTCCGCATATAAAAATTACCGCTTCAATTACAGTATCTATAATTTTCCTCATTTTGGTCCTTTAATAAACGATATATACCACGCTTTGAGAAACAAAATCGGGGTATTATGAATTCCTTAAGATTTCAAAATAAAATTGCAAAATAAAATACAACAACATAAAACATATTCCATAATTTCAAAGACTATGATGTTGTAATAGCATCTCATTTTTTTAGAAAACAAAAATGACGCCTCACTGATTCTCTTTGCTGCCAACTCCGGTATCTTCACTGCAAAAAACTTCATTTTTTACTTTACATCCTGTTTCTTTATCGGTATAAAATCGGCTTCCAATACAATTTTTTGCCCCGTATCCGATAAAGCATAATCAGTGAACATTTTTACAACATCCTGCGGTTCGCCGTTTGTGTAAATATACAGAGGTCTTGAAATAGGATACGTACCATTCATCACGTTTTCAGGCATCGGATAAACATATTCGCTTTCGGCATTTACCGCTACCGAAACAGGTTTTACTCTCCTGTCTACAAAGCCCATACCGACATACCCTAAAGCATTGGGATTTTGACAAACCTCATCGCATATGGCCTGCGAAGACGATATCATAAGTGACTGAGTGGAAAACTTATTTTTATTACTTTTATCATCAATACATAAGACACGCTCTTTAAAAAACATATGCGTTCCTGAATTACTTTCCCTTGAAAGAATTACTATTTTTCTGTTTTCTCCTCCGACCTCTTTCCAGTTTGTAATTCTAGCCATAAAAATATCCCGCAGCTGCTCTAATGTAAGTTTATTTACGGGATTATTTTTATTGACAAGTACAACAAGCGCGTCAAGAGCAATCTTAAATTCAATTGGTTTTATATTTTTACTCTCTGCCAGCATCCTTTCCTTTTCTTCTATTTTACGGGAAGACATTGCGATATCACATGTTTCGTTTATTAAAGATGCAAAGCCAGTTCCTGATCCTCCCCCCGAGAGACTTATATTAAACGACGGATTCTGTTCTATAAATTTTTCTACCAATTCCTGGATAAGATTTACGATGGTGTCAGATCCCTTGATTTGTATAGATACGTCGTGCTTGCCGCTGCTATGTGATCTAACACAAGCACAGAAAAATACGGATATTAAAAGAACCGTAATCAGTTTAAGGATTTTCATTATTCCCACTCGATAGTAGCGGGCGGTTTGTTGGAAATATCGTAAACTACCCTGTTGGCGCCTTTAACTTCGTTTATAATACGCGAAGATATATTACTGAGCAGCTCATAAGGAAGTTTTACCCAGTCTGCCGTCATTGCGTCTTCAGAATTTACAGCTCTTATGGCAATTACATATTCATAAGTTCTGGCATCTCCCATAACGCCTACCGTTTTAACAGGCAGTATTATGGCAAAAGACTGCCATATTTTCTCGTAAAGTCCAGCTTTTCTTACTTCTTCCGTTACTATATTGTCCGCTGCTTTTAAAATATTTAGTTTTTCTTCCGTTATTTCGCCTAATATTCTTACAGCAAGTCCAGGACCCGGGAAAGGCTGCCTGTCTATGATTTCTGCCGGAATCCCGAGTTCCTTTCCTAAAGCTCTCACCTCATCTTTAAATAAAAACCTAAGAGGTTCAACAAGTTTCATCTTCATTTTTTCAGGAAGCCCGCCGACATTGTGATGACTTTTAATCGGCGATTTTACTCCTTTTATGGAAACACTCTCTATAACGTCAGGATATATCGTTCCCTGCAAAAGAAAATATATGCCTTTTAACTTTTTCGCTTCTCCGTCAAAAACTTCTATAAAAGTGCGACCTATAATTTTTCTCTTTTGTTCAGGATCGGTTATACCCTTAAGTTTTGACAAAAACATTTTTTTTGCGGAAACTATAATAAGATTTTTACCAAACATTCTGCCAAATACTTCACGCACTCTTTCGGTCTCACCAAGCTTCTGAAATCCGTGGTCAATATAAACGCATATAAGCTGCTTCCCTATAGCTTTATGGAGCATTACAGCCGCGACGGAAGAATCAACTCCTCCTGAAAAAGCGCATAAAACTTTGCTTTTTCCAACCTGTTCATGAATTCTTTTAACTTCGTCCACAATGTAAGATTTCATGGTCCAGTCGCGTTTTGAGCCGCAGATTTTAAATATAAAATTTCCCAAGATTGTTTTGCCGTTAACAGAATGCTTTACCTCCGGATGAAACTGAACACCGTATATGTTCTTTGTTGTATTTTCCATCGCTGCATAGGGAGAGTTATCTGACTTTGCTGTTATCTCAAAACCTTTGGGAATTTTTGAAAGTTTGTCGCTGTGGCTCATCCATAGAGTTTCTTCGGAACTAAGTCCATTAAATAAAGAACTATTACATTCTACGTTTACATTCGCAAGGCCGAATTCCCTGCATTTTGAAGGAGCAACTTTCCCACCAAAACGTTCTGCTATAAGCTGCATACCGTAACATATTCCCAAAATAGGAACATCAAGTGCCCATATTTCAGGATCAGGCCAAGGAGCATCTTTTGAGTAAACGCTTGCATAACCACCTGAAAGAATTAGACCTTTTAAATCTTTAACCCCGGAAAAAGATCGTATAGGTCTATTCCCAGGGTATAGTTTGCAATATACTTTCTCTTCTCTTATGCGTCTTGCGATCAGCTGCGTGTACTGCGAACCAAAATCCAATATTAAAATCATCCATTTTCCTCATTATTTTTTACATTCTTTTATCATTAAATCTTGTTCGAGTCAACCGAACCGGGACCCAAAACTAGCAAAACAATTAATATAACCCACTCTACAAAAGGAATAAGTCCTATCAACTGGAAAACCCAACAGCTACGATTGGTATCGTGCAATCTGCGCATGACTATTGATATTGATGGCAGTATCAATACAGCATACATTGAAAAACTAAAAATGCTTGCAATGTCTATAGAAACAATTTATCCTTCCCCCCCCCCAAAAACCCCCAAAACAAAACTATATTGATACAAAATACCCAAACTTGCGTTGTATCAAATTTTTGCAGAAGTTATGTTTTTTTGACCCTGATATTTTCCTCTTCTGTCGGCATAAGAGATTTCACAAGCTTCGCTTGTTCCTAAAAATAAAACCTGCGCTATCCCTTCATTTGCATAGACTTTTCCCGGGACCGATGTTATATTTGCTATTGAAAGAGTAATGTATCCCTCCCATTCGGGCTCAAACGGGGTGATGTTTACAAAAATTCCACATCTTGCATAAGTCGATTTGCCGAATGCAATTGTTATAATATCTCTCGGAATCCTAAAATATTCTATTGTCTTACCTAAAGCTACGGAATTCGGCGGGATCTCTATATAATCCTCAACCGTTATGGATTCAAGCAGGCTATCACTTGTTCTTTTAGGATCCAAAACAAAATCTTTATTTTTGCCTTTCATAACCATGAACTCGTTTGAAAGACGCATATCATATCCATAAGAAGAAGTGCCAAAAGAAATTTTTCCGTCTCTGATCTGTCGGGGTTCAAACGGATCTATCATATTATATTCAAAAGCCATCTTTTTTATCCACTTATCATTTCTAACCACTTTATCACCTTTTTATACAAGTAATTATAAAATAAGTCAAAATGACGACACAATGTCACCACTCAACAAAAACCGAATTTATTCCAAACCCTATAAAATTTCTATTTAACTGTTTAGAAACTCATAAAAACTATTCAATTTTCACAAATACATCAAAAAGTTTTATTTCGTTTATTTACAAGGAATATCTAATTTTTCCAGC
>LQAB01012522.1_pt1 | contig 25447 bp, 20 predicted proteins | sample 654521 | NCBI WGS metagenome assembly LQAB01 (sample SAMN00762031, study PRJNA78659) | termite gut metagenome | isolation source: bacterial endosymbionts found in Trichonympha flagellates filtered from... | host: Zootermopsis nevadensis | place: USA: Mt. Pinos, Los Padres National Forest, CA ... | reverse complement strand
AGAAATATTTGCTCATATTGCGGATTATATAACAGGCAGGACATATTAGGTTGCCGTTGCTGCAGATGAACTTTTAAAAAGGTCTTTATTGTAAATCCATTTAGCCGTTGCTTGTAATCGTTTGCAAAACCCGATAAATAAAAAAAGTTTTTGTTGTAAAACTGTCGGATTGTTAAAAGCATTGAAAATCTGCCTATTAATAAAAGATATAGTCTTTGAGCAAAAAAAAGACTGTATGTTTCGGAGATTTCATCTCATCAATATGACAGGTAAGGGATTTTTCTGCTGCCTTGTTTAATTGTTAAAAAACTCGAATAAAAAAGATTTTTATCTTAGTGCCGTTTAGCCCGTTAAGGCTTTAATATCAATAGAACAGAAATGATTTTAGATACTGACGGATAAAAAGTCTTTGTCATAATACGGTTCAGTTTTTTATGACTTTAAAATATCTTTTGAAGTTTATATATGTCTAAATATCAGCATAATGTCTCGCAGGGCAATTAAAAACATTAAAAATGCTCTATATTCCCAATAGAATATTTTTAAAGATATTGCTATAATATGAATTATGACTGAGAAGTTATAGTGCTTGAAGATACAGTAGATTTTTGTCATTTTTAAAGGCTTTGGTGTTGCTAGAGATAGATAAAACATATGAAGAAAATTAATTCCTATTTATATTCTGAGTTTATTTTGTTTTATTGAATTTTAGTGACTGTACTGGAATAAAGCTGATGATCCTATATTATTACCGCTTCAATCTAAGAAGGGCTGATTGTAAATAGGGAAAAAAGAAGTAAAGGGTAGCATTTATTTTAGTGTCGTATGTAGTTATATTAGCTTTTAACATAGCTTTGTAGGTATTTGAAGTGACGAGCAAATTTACTAAAGTGATTTCAGCCGCAAAAGATTTCAACAAGTACAAGCGGGAAGAATGTTGTTGCAAGCAAATTCTCAAAATTTCTAAAAGAGTTTGTTTTTGGGATAACTAAGTTGGAGTAATAGTTGAAAATATTAGATAATATAAACAGTCCGCAGGACTTTAAAAAAATAAAAAAAGAAAATCTCGGCGATCTTGCAAAAGAAATAAGAGAAGAAATAATAAATATAATATCAAAAAATGGCGGGCATTTAGCCTCAAGTCTTGGAGTTGTCGATCTGTCTATTGCAATTCATTATGTATTTGATTCCCCGCATGATAAAATAATCTGGGATGTGGGACATCAGTCTTATGCACATAAAATTCTTACCGGAAGAAAAAATAAATTCAAAACTATAAGGATGCATAGCGGTTTAAGCGGCTTTCCGAAAAGATCCGAATCAGAATACGATGCTTTCAGCGTAGGACATTCTTCAACTTCAATTTCAGCTGCATTAGGGTTTGCTGTCGCGAGAGATTTAAAAAAAGAAGATTATAAAATAGTTGCTGTTATAGGTGATGGTTCTATGACAGGCGGACTTGCTTTTGAAGGTTTACAGAACGCGGGACATTTAAAAAAAAACATGCTTGTCATATTGAATGATAACGAAATGTTTATTTCGCAAAAAGTCGGTGCTGTCGCTGGATATCTTGCAAAGCTTTTAACTGCGGGCATGGCACAAAAATTTGAAGAAAAAATTATGAAAACCGTAAGCAGGTTTCATGGTTTGGGGTCGTCGTTTGGAAAATTTATAAAAAGAGTAAAAGTTATGCTTTTCCCCGGCATGCTTTTTGAAGAAATGGGTTTTATGTATATAGGTCCTGTGCAGGGGCATAACATAAACAATCTAACCGCGATTCTTGAAAATCTGAAAGATATAAAAGACCCGGTGTTGCTGCACGTTATTACAAAAAAGGGAAAAGGGTATGCCCCCGCTGAAAAAGATCCCGTAAAATTTCATAGCGTTGGAAAATTTGATATTAAAAGCGGCAAAATCGCAAAAGGTGAAGCTGTTGTTACTTATACAAAGGTTTTTTCTGATACTCTTATAGAATTAGCTCAATCTGATAGTAAAATAGTTGCAGTAACAGCAGCTATGCCTGAAGGGACAGGCCTTGATAAATTTGCTGAAAAATTTCCTGACAGATATTTTGATGTCGGTATTGCCGAGGGACATGCTATAACTTTTGCAGCTGCAATGGCGGCAGGCGGTATGCATCCGGTGTGCGCAATATATTCGACTTTTATGCAGAGAGCGATTGACAACATTATACATGACGTAGCTTTGCAAAATCTTCCAGTTGTTTTTGCTATAGACAGAGCGGGACTTGTCGGAGAAGATGGCGGAACTCATCACGGAGCTTTTGATTTATCGTATTTAAATTATATTCCAAATCTCATTATTATGTCTCCGTCTGATGAAAACGAATTGCAGAATATGCTTAAAACGGCTTTAAATTCAAATAAGCCCTGTGCTATAAGATACCCCAAAGGCGCCGCCAGTATAGGCACAGCATTGTATAAATCGTCGTGCATATTGCAGATAGGAAAATCTACGGTTTTAAGAGAAGGAAACAATATTTGTTTTCTTGCAGTCGGAAATCATGTGGAGACATGTTTAAAAGCCTCAGATTTGCTTTTAGAGAAAAATGTAAATGCTTCTGTTGTAAACATGAGATTTTTAAAACCACTTGACGTTAATATCTTAAAAGAAATGCTTTTAAAAACAAAGAAGTTTATTACAGTTGAAGAAAACGCTTTGATAGGCGGGTTTGGCGAAACCGTAAAAGCTTTTTTATTTGGCAGCGGAGCTGTTGTTGAATGTATAGGCCTGCCTGATAAGTTTATAGAGCACGGAAGTTTGAAATTTTTAAGGGAAAAATACGGTTTTACGCCGAAAAGCATAGCGGAGAAAGCATTGCAAATGCTGTGATTATACCTCCCCCCCTCTTCACGGTCAATCTGTTTAGAAATCAATTATGAAAAAAAAGAAAAATAAAAAACGTCTTGATGTTCTGCTTTTTGAAAAAGGGTTTGCTGAAACTCGTACAAAAGCGCAGGCTTTTATAATAGGCGGAAACATTTTTATAAACAATCAGATTCAGTATAGACCCGGAACTTTAGTGGGAAAAGAAGATTCGGTTGAAGTGAGAAACGCAAATCCGTATGTTTCGCGCGGCGGATTAAAACTGGAATCTGCTTTGGAAACTCTTGCTATTGATATAGAGGGATATATTTGTTTAGATATAGGGGCATCGACAGGTGGTTTTACGGATTGTATGCTTCAAAAAGGTGCAATTAAAGTTTATGCGGTAGATGTCGGAGCAGGTCAGCTGCATTATAAGTTGAGACAGGACAAACGTGTTATCAATATTGAAAATGTTAATTTCAGATATTTTGACGACTCTTTTTTAAAAGAGAATATAGACTTTGCGACTATAGATGTTTCTTTTATATCTCTTGATAAAATTTTGCCTGTGGCATATAGAAGTGTTTCGGAAAATGGTTTTGTTTTAGCTATGGTAAAGCCGCAGTTTGAGCTTGAATCGTCGGGAATAAAAAAAGGCGTCGTAAGAGATGAAAAATTAAGGCTCAAAGCCGTAAATAAAATTAAAAAATCCGCATCAGATATAGGCTTTAAAATAATTTCCGAAGCCGATTCCTGTCTTAAGGGCCCCAAAGGGAATCTGGAACATTTTGTTTTTTTGAGTAAGCGACATAATGTCTTTTGAATTTATATTTTATTGCCGTAGTGAGCAATTTTTTAAAGGTTTTATTGCGCGTTTTAGAGAACCTGTATCTCTAAAAACGTTGTCTGAATTCTGATAGGCTTATTGTAATGTCAAGGAATGTTTTAAAAAGAGAGTTGCTGAAAAATGTAACCGGAGTTTAACTTGACCTGAGGTGGCAGTGATTGTAATTGGAATTATAGGAGAAGCTTCAATACAAATCTTTTTTAAGCATTTGTTTTAAATGTTCTGCTTGGTTCAATTTAAAGTCTCATTGTGAAGACAGCTGATTATATGATATTGCGAATTATAGAAAGTTTAGAGGAACAGCATCTAATCGAGGAAAAAATGACAGACTACAATCATTCTGAAATTGAGAAAAAATGGCAGAAAAAATGGGAAGAAGATAGAGTTTTTGAAACTAAGGAACAACAGGGAAAAGAAAAATATTATTGTCTTGTTATGCTTCCTTATCCTTCGGGTAATCTACATATGGGGCATGTGAGGAATTACGTTATCGGAGATGTTTTTGCGCGTTTTCATAAAATGAAAGGAAAAAATATTTTACATCCCATAGGCTGGGATGCCTTTGGACTTCCCGCGGAGAATGCGGCGATAAAAAACAAAATTCATCCCGCAAAATGGACAAAACAAAACATTGCCCGTATGCGAGAGCAGTTAAAAGTTCTCGGTATCTCTTATGACTGGAATAGAGAATTTGCGACGTGTACTCCTGAATATTATAGATGGAATCAATGGTTTTTCATAAAAATGTGGGAAAGAGGTTTGATTTTTAGGAAAAGTGCGAATGTTAATTGGTGCCCATCATGCAACACTGTTCTTGCAAATGAGCAGGTTTTAAAGGGACTGTGCTGGAGATGCGACAGCCGTACACAACAAAGGGATTTAGAACAATGGTTTATAAAAATTACAGATTATGCCGATGAACTTTTAGAAGAGCATAAACAGTTGCGCGGTTGGCCTGAACAGGTTTTGTCAATGCAGAAGGACTGGATAGGCAAATCTTTTGGAATGGAAATTGAGTTTGCAGTGACGGGAACCGGCAAAAAATTAAAGATATTTACAACAAGACCTGACACGCTTTTCGGCGCAACTTTTATAGTTGTGGCGCCGGAGCATAAAATTATAGACGAAATGAAATCTCAAATTGCAAATTATAATGAAATTGAAAAATATGTGATTGAAAGCGGCGGAAAATCAAATATAGAAAGATCTTCATGTAAAGAAAAAAACGGAATAAGATTTGAAGGTATTAATGCGCTAAACCCTGCTACTGGAAAAGAAATTCCGATTTTTACGGCGGATTATGTTTTGGCGGATTACGGTGCCGGCGCAATTATGGCGGTACCGGCTCATGATCAAAGAGACTGGGAGTTTGCAAAGAGATATAATATTCCTGTTATAGAAGTTATAAAAAGCAGTAATTCTTGCGATGGAAACCAGTCTGATGATAAAGATGTTTCCGAAGCCGAAGGCGTGCTTGTAAATTCTAGACAATTTAACGGAATAAAATCTTCTGAAGCTTTTGACATAATTTCAGAATGGGTTGAAAAACAGGGTTTCGGTAAAAAAACAACAAATTTTAAACTTAAAGACTGGCTTATATCAAGGCGGAGATATTGGGGAACTCCGATACCTATGATTCATTGCAAAATATGCGGTACTGTTCCCGTGCCGGAAAAAGATTTGCCGGTACTGCTCCCTGAAGACACTGAGTTTACCGGAGAAGGAGAATCGCCGCTAAAATCAAGTAAGACTTTTGTGAATGTAAAGTGTCCTAAATGCGGTATGGACGCTAAAAGAGAGACTGATACAATGGACACTTTTGTGGATTCTTCATGGTATTATGCAAGATACTGCGATAACCGCAATGACAATGCTGTTTTTGATAGCGTGAAAGTGAATTATTGGATGCCGGTAAATCAGTATATAGGCGGAATAGAGCATGCATGCATGCATTTGATATATTCAAGGTTCTGGTATAAAGTTATGAGAGATTTGTGCATTGTAAAGCCCGGCGAACCTTTTGAGAATCTTTTAACTCAAGGTATGGTAACTCTAAACGGCAGCGTTATGTCTAAGTCAAAAGGGAATATCGTAAGCCCTGATGAAATAATTGAAAAGTATGGTGCGGATACAGCTAGACTTTTTACTCTTTTTGCCGCTCCGCCGCAGAAACAGCTCGATTGGTCAATGGAAGGCGTTGAGGGATGCTTAAGATTTACAAATAGAATATGGCGTCTTTTTGATGTAGTTCATACGAAGACTGAGATTCCGGCGTCTGAAAAAGATAAAAATGATATTTTAAGAATAATGCATCAGGCAATTAAAAAAGTTACTGTTGACATTGAAAAAGAGTTTAAGTTTAATACAGCGATTTCTTCTGTTATGGAACTTGTAAATGCTTTATATACTTATAAATATCATTCAAATGATGGCGGAACATCTATCGAAGTGTATAAAACTGTTATACTTTTAATGGTTCCATTTACACCTCATCTTTGCGAGGAAATATGGGAGAAGTTAGGGTATAAAGAATATGTGTCGGCTTATCCTTGGCCTGCTTTTGACGAAAATGTTATGAAACAGTATTCTGTTGAACTCCCCGTGCAGATAAACGGAAAATTGAGAGGCAAAATAATAGTTTCCGCAGAAGACGGCGAAGATGAAGTTAAAAAAATTATAGAAAAAGACGAGAAAATTGCGTCGCAGTTAAAAGGTAGACAGATAGCAAAATTTATATATGTTAAAGGTAAAATCGTCACAATATTTGTTAAATAGCTAATGCTTTGGGGAATTAATGAAAAAAATTATGCTGATTTTGTCTTTATTTATTTTGCTTTCAGCATATTTAATATCGTGTTCTTATTTACGCAGTCCTGATGTTAAAGTGTTGCCGGAATATATTAAGAAAGTTTATGTAAAGCCTATTGTTACAAGCCAGTTTGGCGTTGAAACAAAATTTATAGAGGCTATTGAAAAAGAAATAATAATGAATGGGCGTCTTTCTCTGGTAAACACCGAAGAAGAGGCTGACGTCATTTTTATCGCTATAATTAAAAAATATGCTTTGCAGCCGCTTATTTATAATGATGATAAGAATAAGAGTCAATATAAACTTTCTATTAAAGCGGATATTTCGCTTGTTGACAAAAATAAAAATGTAATTTGGGAAGAGCAGGACATGGAAATGATGCATGTTTACAGGGATTACACGCGTGGACCAATTAGTGAAATTTTTTATGACGGAATGAGTGAAAGAAAGGCCATAATAGCTGTCTTTAATAAGTTTTCAAAATATGTTATAAGACAAGCGGTAAAATGAAAAATTTTTGTTCGTTTGCAAGCAGTAAAGAAAAAATAAAAAGAAAGGGAATGCAGCTCAGGACAATAAAGGAACGGAACTGAAACACTGCATAGACAGACAGAGCTGGAAGTCGGCATTTGTTATGTCGGTGAGTCCTAAAAGGGGGTTAAATGCTTAAACAGCAAAAAGATAGAATAGATGTTTTAAGGAGGTCTCTTTGATATTGATTCAAAATTGAATCAAATCAAAAGTCTTGAGCTTGAAATATCAAAATCGGATTTTTGGAATAATCAAAATAAAGCCAAAAAAACTATGGCAGAACTCGATGGCTTAAAAAACGCATGCAGGTTATGGCATGATATGAACAGAGAGGTTAAAGATTTAATCGATTTGAGCAGACTTGCGGTGAGCGAAAGCGATGAAAAACTTTTAAAAGATGTTGAAGATGGCAGTAAAAAACTTGAAAAAGAGCTTTCGGTTTTTGAAACCAGAACAAAGCTTGGCAGAGAACACGACAAAAACAATGCAATTGTCTCTATACATGCCGGTGCTGGAGGAACGGAATCGTGCGATTGGGCTCAGATTCTAGTAAGAATGTATTCAAGATGGGCTGAAGATAATGGTTTTGAAACAGAAGTTGTTGACAGTCTGGAAGGTGCTGGAGCCGGAATAAAAAATATAACTATGATAATAAGGGGTGAATATGCTTACGGGTTTTTACAGTCAGAAATAGGTGTCCACAGACTGGTTAGAATTTCTCCGTTTGATTCAAACAAAAGAAGACATACATCTTTCAGCTCGGTTGACGTTATACCAGAAGTTGAAGATAATATCGATATAGTTATTGGAGATAAAGATATAAGAATTGACACTTATAGAGCTTCCGGAGCCGGAGGACAGCATATAAATAAAACCGATTCCGCAGTGAGAATCACGCATTTGGCAACGGAAATAACAGTCCAGTCTCAAAATGATCGTTCACAGATAAAAAACAGAGCAACTGCAATGAAACTTTTAAAAGCCAGACTATATGAGCTTGAACAGGAAAAGCAGCGGGCTTCTTGTGAGAAACACTATAATGAAAAAGGTGCCATAAAGTGGGGGAGTCAGATACGTTCTTATGTTTTTATGCCATATCAACTTGTTAAAGATCACAGAACAGGATATGAAGCGTCGCAGGTAGATTTAGTTATGGATGGAGATATTGACGATTTTATAAGTGCGTATTTGTCATGGAAACTTGAGAAAAAGAAGTAACAGTGCGGACTGTCGCGATCTTAACATTTAAAAAATGCCTTATTTCCGATAGCTTTTTTGCATAAGATTATGTTTTTTATAAAATTTATGCTAGAGATATATAAAAATCGGTTGTGTGGAAGGAGATGCTGGCATGCGAATTGTAAAAGAAGGGTACCAGTTCATTATAATTCCGTTTATTTTAGGTTTGGTGTTTCTGATTGCGGGTCGAGGCATAGTTTTAATTGCGGGGGGAACTTTGTGCGTTTTGGTTTCGTTGTTTTGCCTATATTTTTTTAGAGATCCCAAAATAGAGATAACAAGAGGAGATAATTTAATTCTTTCCCCGTGCAGCGGAACGATTTTAGAAGTGAGCGAAAATGAAACGGGGAAAGTTATAAGAGTATTTTTATCTGTTTTGGATGTGCATTTGCAGCGTTCGCCGGTTCCGGGAAAAGTTAAAAGTGTTGAATATAAACCCGGGAAATTTTTAAAAGCTATGGAGCCCCAGGCTCATATAGTTAACGAACAAAACGTTATAACTATAGAAAATGAAAGCGGTAAGTATATTGTTAAACAGATTGCGGGTATACTTGCAAGAAGATGTGTTTCGTGGGTAAAGTCCGGCGATGTTTTAAAGTCCGGCGATAAAATAGGCGTAATAAAGTTCAGTTCGCAGGTAGATTTGCATATTCCCAAAAACACTGATATTAAAGTAAGTCGGGGCGATAAGGTTGTGTCGGGTGTGACAATTTTTGCAGTTTTAAATAAATAGGAAATAGTTATGAGCGAAAAGTTGAAAAAGGGCATTTATATAATACCGAGTCTTTTTACATGCGGAAATATAAGCTGCGGTTGTTTATCTGTAATATCATCGATAAACGGAAATTTTACAGAATCGGTGTGGCTTCTTATATTTGCCATAGTTTTTGATATGATGGACGGAAGAATTGCAAGGCTGACAAAAACAACAAGTGAGTTCGGTGTTCAGCTAGATTCTTTAAGTGATTTAATGTCGTTCGGAATTGCGCCGTCAGTAATGATGTATCAGCTTGTTTTAAATTCTATGGGAAAAGTTGGCAAGTCGATTGCTGTATTATTTATTTTGTGCAGTGCTTTAAGACTTGCAAAATTTAATGTTAGAGCAAATGACAAAGAGGTTCATAGTTCTTTTATGGGACTGCCAACGCCGGCGGCGGCAGGACTGTTAATATCTTTTGTCTTAAGTTACGAATTATTTATTGTAGATCTGGGTCAGTCTTTGACATTTAAGACAATACCTATTTTGATGAAAAATATGCCGGTATTCTTTAAAACAATGCCTGTCGTAATGGTGCTTTTGTCTTTACTTATGGTTTCAAATATTCCTTATATTTCATTTAAAAAAGTGGAATTTTCAAAGCCTAAAGTGTTTAGACTTTTAATTTTAATGGTGTTTTTTATATGGCTTATGCTTACATTCCCGCAAAATATTATTTTTATATTGTTTACTTTATATGCTTTTTCTGGTATACTTACTTATATGGCTAAGTATTGGAAAATCTTGAAAAGAATTTATTCATCAAAGGTAGAAAAATAATGGGAATTGAACAGCTCTTAATTTTAATTAAACCAGATGGAATTAAGAAGTCTTTGACGGGAAATATTTTAACTAAACTTTCAGAGTCCAGAATGGTTATTATAGGGGCAAAAGCAGTTAAAGTAAGCAGAGATTTGGCAGAAGTGCATTATTGTCATCTCAAAGATAAGCCTTTTTTCAACGAACTTCTAGATTATATTCAGGGTAAAATATACGGAGAGCCTTGGGACAGAGTGCTGGCATTCGTTTATCAGGGTGAGGATGCCGTTTTAAGGATGAGAAAAATTGCTGGAGCGACAAATCCAGAAGAAGCAGATCAGGTTTCGATCAGAGGATCATACGGAAGAATAACAACTAAAGGCGTGTATGAGAATGTTATACACTGTTCTTTAGATACTTCAGAAGCCGCAAGAGAAATTAAACTGTGGTTTAAGCCCGGAGAAATAGTGAAAGAAATATATCCGGTGAAAAAAATTATAGTTGAGAAAGAAGAGAAAGTAGTTTGGGCATAGTTTTGGCGTAGAATAAAAAGTTGAAAAAACTGTATTTTCCCTTAGCGACAAAATCAAAAGCTTTATGTTATTTATAGACAACCGCTAAAATAAAGTTAACGGCAAAAGGGGTGTTAAAAAGAAATGGCAACACCAATAGAATTATTTGTTAAAGAAATGCAAAAGCTTTTTCAGCCTGATGAAGTTTATGTAATGGATGGCTCTCAGGAAGAAGCAGAGAAACTGACAAATATTGCGCAGAAATCGAAAGTAGACGGAAGAATTGTTTTAAAAAAATTAAATGAAAAAGAATATCCGAATTCATATTCCCACCGTTCAAATCCTAATGATGTTGCGCGTACCGAACATTTAACTTTTGTCTGCACTCCTTCAAAAACGGAGGCAGGACCGAACAATAACTGGATGAATCCCGTAGAAGCAAAAGAAAAAATGATGGGATTTTTTAAAGGTGCGATGAAAGGAAGAACTATGTATGTTATTCCTTTTGTTATGGGGACTCCCAAATCAAAATATGCAAAAAACTGTGTTCAGGTGACAGATTCTGTTTATGTTGCTTTAAGCATGAGAATTATGTCTAGAGTTGGAAAGCAGGCTGTTGAAAGAATAGACAGTTCTTCTGATTTTTTCAGAGGGATTCATTCAATTGGCGATGTAAATCCCGACAGGAGATTTATTATGCATTTTCCGCAGGAAAATCTTGTTATGAGTTTCGGTTCGGGGTACGGCGGAAATGCTTTACTCGGTAAGAAATGTTATTCTCTGAGAATTGGCTCTTATTTGGGTTATCAGGAGGGCTGGCTTGCTGAACACATGATTATTGTAGGTGTAGAAGCTCCTGACGGAAAAGTAACATATTTTCTCGGGGCTTTCCCGTCTGCATGTGGAAAAACAAATCTCGCTCTTTTAGAGCCTGTGCTTAAAGGATATAAAGTCTGGACTTTGGGAGATGATATTGCCTGGATTAACGTTGGAGAAGATGGACGACTTTATGCGATTAATCCTGAAGCCGGATTTTTCGGAGTTGCACCGGGAACAGGGTTAAAGACAAATCCCGTTATGATAAAGACCCTCAAAAATGATAATTTTTCCCCTACGTTCTTTACGAATACCGCTGTTGACAACAGCGATAATACTCCCTGGTGGGAGGGGGCTTCTGATGAAGTTCCATCGGACTTAATCGATTGGCAGGGACAAAAATATGACAAGAATTCAGGTAAAGCTGCGGCTCATCCGAATTCGAGATTTACTGTCTCAATTTATAACTGTCCCGTGCTTTCGCCTGAATATGACAATCCCAAAGGCGTTCCCATTTCTGGAATAATTTTTGGTGGACGCAGGAAAGACACGATTCCGCTTGTATATGAGGCAAAAGACTGGAACAGTGGCGTGTTTACGGCTTCAACAATAGGTTCTGAAACAACCGCAGCTTCAAGTGGGCAAGTGGGAAATGTCAGACGTGATCCGATGGCTATGCTCCCTTTCTGCGGATATAATATGGGAGAATATTTTCAGCATTGGCTTAATATTGGCAAGAAAGTGAAAAAGCTTCCTAAAATTTTTATGGTAAACTGGTTTAGAAAAGACGAAAATGGTAAATTTATGTGGCCGGGATTTAGAGATAACTCAAGAATTATAAAATGGATGATAGACAGAATTGAAGGAAAAACCGGAGCCAAAGAATCTGAAATAGGTTTATTCCCTGAAGAAAACTCTATAGATTTGAGTGGTTTAGATATTAAAAAAGAAACTATGGAAAAGCTATTAAAAGTTGATAAGGAAGATTGGAAAAGAGAAGTGGCAATGATAGAGGAATTCTATGCTAAATTTGGCGATAAAATACCTCAGGATTTGAGAGACCATCTGGCAGAACTTAAGAAGAGGCTTGGACTATAAATATTAGATATAATAAAATAAAGAGGGATTGAAAAGAACTCTTTTCAATCCCTCTTTATTTTATTTGCATTCAAAAAAATGGTAAAATAATAAAATAAATATGGTTGAAAAACTGATAAAAAAGAATAAAGTCTATTGCGGATCCGCAATAGATCTTTTTTATGATAAAGTTTAACTTTCAAGCGGTGCTGCTGCGAAAAGAGAGTATTTGGAATATCCGGGCACAGCAGCGGTTTCTCCTTTTATAGACAAAAAAATATTGTTTTGATAAAACGATACAGATATTCCGTAAATCAAATAACTTATGAAATACTTGCCGGAAAAATTAACAATGGCGAGACGCCTCTTGCGGGATATATGGCGGAAAAACTGAAAAAGCTTTTATCCTACTGCCGCTTTTTCAAACGAGGTTATCTGTATTTTTGTGGTTTTTGGGCTTAAAGGCGGAAAACAAAACCCGAATTTATTTCAAGAGAAATCATAAGTTTTAAAGAAGGTGTTAAAATGGTGAAAACGCACAAAATAAGAGATTCAAAAACTTGTTATATTTTGAAAACATTTTAAGATAGTGTCTGAGTATGTTTGTGTTAGGATAAAAATAGAGTATCTTTGTTGGTTTCCCCGTAAAAAAAGAGGATTTTATGAAGAGAAGCGGTTATTGTGGCGATATAAGAGAAAGCAGCATAGGAAAAGAAATTGCCGTATGTGGATGGGTTCATTCGCGAAGGGATCACGGCGGCGTAATTTTCATTGATTTGAGAGACAGAGAAGGCATTTTGCAAATTATTTTTCATCCTGAAAATAAAGAGATATTTGAAACGGCGGAAAAACTTCGCAGCGAATATGTAATTGCTGTTAAAGGTTTGGTAAGAAACAGACCTGCCGGGACGCTAAATCCTAATATATCTACGGGAAATATCGAGCTTGTGGTAGCAGAACTCAAAATTCTCAATACTTCGCCGGGACTTCCTTTTGAAATTTCAGATTATATCGATACTTCAGAAGAATTGAGATTGAAATACAGATATTTAGATTTACGTCGTCCTAATTTCCAGAAAAATTTTGTAATGCGACATAAAATTTCAAAAGAAATAAGGAATTTTTTAAACGAAGAAGGATTTTTAGAAATTGAAACACCTTTTTTAACTAAATCCACTCCCGAGGGGGCAAGAGATTTTTTAGTGCCGTCAAGACTTTATCACGGAAATTTTTTTGCCCTGCCGCAGTCTCCGCAGCTTTTTAAACAGATTTTGATGTCCGCCGGTTTTGATAAGTACTATCAGATTGCAAGATGTTTCAGAGATGAAGATTTGCGTGCAGACAGACAACCTGAATTTACGCAGGTTGACATTGAAATGTCGTTTGTAGATGAAGAAGATGTAATGGGTGTTATAGAGAGAATGCTTGCAAGAGTTTTTAAAACGGCGTTAAATCTCGATATAAAAACACCATTTGAGAGAATGCCATATTCGGAAGCGATGTTGAGATTCGGTTCTGATAAACCCGATACAAGATTTGAAATGGAAATAAAAGATTTTTCGCAGGAGCTTAAAAACAGCAGGTTTAGCGTATTTTCGTCTGTGATTTTAAAAGGCGGAATTGTACGGGGGTTGTGCATTCCCAAAGGTGCAAGTTTTTCCCGCTCCGAAATCGACGGGCTTACAAAATTTGTAGGTGAATACGGAGCCAAAGGTTTGGCGTGGATGAAAATTATAGATGCTGGTGCAGATTCGAACATAGTGAAGTATTTCAAAGAAGATGAAATAAAGGCTTTTGTATCTAAACTTAATGCCAAGTCCGGCGATTTAATTGTTTTTCTTGCAGATGAAGAAAAAACAGTTGCTCAGGGATTGGGAGCATTGAGGCTTAAAGTAGGCAGAGAATCCGGACTTATAAATAAAAATAAACTTAACTTTTTATGGGTTGTTGATTTTCCTCTTATGGAGTGGGATAAAGAAGAACAGAGATGGCAGTCACTTCACCATCCTTTTACGTTGCCTAAAGACGCAGATTCTCTTACAAAAGAAAATGCGGACAGAGCAAAGGCAAAAGCTTACGATGTTATTTTGAATGGCATAGAACTTGGCGGTGGTTCCATAAGAATACACAGAAGCGACATTCAGAAAAAGATTTTTAACATTTTAGATATTTCAGATGAATCCGCAGAAAAAAAGTTTGGATTTTTGCTTGAAGCTCTGACCTACGGCGCTCCTCCGCACGGTGGAATGGCATTGGGTTTTGACAGGCTTTGTGCTTTGATCGCGGGGGAAGATTCAATAAGAGAGGTTATAGCTTTTCCTAAAACTCAGAAAGCGGTTGATCCTCTTTCAAATGCCCCAGCTGCAGTAAGCGATAAACAGTTAAAAGAGCTGGGAGTGCGTACTGTTATTAAACAGGTTGAAAACTGAATAAAGGGAAAAAATTAAAAGCAGAATTTTTGTTCGTCGTACTCAGATAGTTTTGATACCGGAGTATCCGGTTTTTACGGCTTCTTCAAAACTTAATAACTTTGCTGCTTCTCTTTTCGGAATTGGAATGACGGCAAAAAAAATGCAAAAGAGATAAAAAAATGACTAATCCGCTTGAAAAAATAAGATTTTGGATAATAGTCGTTCTTATTAGGTCTGCAAGAAAACTTAAAGCAGAGCGTCCTAAAAATCCAGTTGTAAGGGATCCCAAAAGTTTATTTTCAAAAGAAATTAAAATACCTGTCTTTATCTCGTCGGTTTTTACTGTTATTGCAGTATATTGTATGTTTGCTATGGGTTTTGCAGTAAACTGTAAGACAATGCTTGCATCCGCCATTTTTATAACGGGGAGCACGATTTTCTTTATTGTCTATGCTAAGAGCAGGGAAAAAGCAATATTAAAAGATAATGACGCTGTTGTTTTAATATGTCTGCTTTTTATCATTGCACTGTTAATATTTCAAATTTTGATAAAATACATCTCGCCTTTTGCATCTCCGGTATCTGCATTTGCTCTTATATCAGCAATGCTTTTGTCTCCTGGACTCGGAACTATGCATGCGGTGTTTTTAAGTTTGTTCATGGGCTTTTTAAACTTTATGAGGTTTGATATTTTCTTTTTAATGATTTGTGGCAGCATTATTGCTATGGCGGATTTGCATAATATACGCAGGAGGGCGGATTTTATAAACACGGGTATTAAAATCGCGGTTGTAAATACGGCAATAATATCAATGTTTTATTTTTTTGGAAGTTACAGCGTTCTAGAGTTTGAGCGTAATATTTTTTACGGATTATTAAACAGCGCATTTGCAGTTATTATTCTTCTCGTTTTTATGCCTCTGTTTGAAAAACTGTTTTCCAGAACTACAAGCATAAAATTAATTGAACTTTCGGACTTTAACAACCCTTTGCTTAAAAGACTTATGCTTGAAGCTCCAGGCACATATCACCATTCAGTTATGACAGCAGACATTGCAGAACAGGCTGCTAATGTCATAAATGACAATTCTCTTATTGCGAGGGTAGGCGCTTATTACCACGACATAGGAAAACTCAAAAACCCGCAATATTTTATAGAAAATCAAACTTCCAGTTATAATCCGCACGACGAGTTAACTCCGACGATGTCAAATTTGATTTTAGTTTCACATGTCAAAGATGGTGTTACTTTGGCAAAAAAATATAATGTTGATGACGAAATTGTTAACATTATCGGGCAGCATCACGGAACGACGTTGATACATACTTTTTATCATAGGGCGTTGGAAGAAAGTCCTGATATTGATATAGAAAATTTCAGATATCCGGGACCGAAACCAACTACAAAAATCGCCGCGATATTGATGATGTCCGATTCCTCAGAAGCCGCCTGCCGCAGCATCGAAGAACCGACTGCCGCAAGAATAAAAGATACCGTCGAAAAAATAATAAACAATAAATTTATTGATGGACAGTTTTCAGACTGTCCCATAACTTTAAAAGATTTAGAAGCTATAAGAGATAGTATAATTTCTACAATTGTAGGCATTTACCATATAAGAATTGAATACAAAGAATGAAGAAGAACAATAATCTTGTAAATTTTGTCAATTTTCCTAAACAGCATGTGCCGTTGCTTAAAAGATCCGCCGTAGCTGTTTTGAAATCGGAGAAAGTAAAAAAATATCAGGTAAATTTTATAATGGTAGATGACAAAGAGATAAGGAAGCTGAATGCAAAGTATAGGAAAGTAAGACGCATAACCGATGTTATATCTTTTTTGGTAGTTCCGGAGTTTTGTGTGGGCGACATTTATATTTCAAAAACCCGTTCGCAAAAACAGGCGAAAGAATACGCTAATACCTGGCAGCAGGAGCTCGCGTATCTGGCAATACACGGAATGCTCCATCTTTGCGGATATACGGATTATGATGCCGTAAATAAGACAAAAATGTTTGCCAAACAGGATAAAATATTTAAATGTTTGTTTTATCGGCCTGGATTTCTGCAACTGAAATAGGAATTACAAGCTTGTCAAACTACATGGTAAAGAAACTTATAGTTCAAACTCCAATATTTTAACTGTAAACGTTATCGCCGATACGTTTTGCAAGCTTTTTATCCGCCGAGAAAATAAACTGTCAGAATTATTCCGTAGAAATGCAAGATGCGGACTTGAAGAAAGTAAATAGAATTTCTTAATGGTGTGTGTTCGCGCTGAAAGGATAAAATAGAATGTACTATTCTATAAAGGGACTGGTTCTCAACGCAAAAATACAAGGCGAGCATGATAAACTCATAACGGTTTATTCTTATGAATGGGGAAAGATTCAGGCGGTTGTTCCAAGCGCAAAAAAAATAGCGGCAAAACTTTCCTCCGCGACCGAACCTTTAACAGAAAGCGAGTTTATGGTTTTTGGCAGTTATCCTGTTCTAAGACCTAAAATCACCGGGGCAAACATAATTGAAAATAATACAAAAATAAAAACGGATTTCAAAAGGAACTTATATGCTTTATATGCTGCAGAAGTAAGTGATAAAATTGCTCCTTTTAATCTTGAAAATACTGTAAAATATAATTTAATAGTAAGAATTTGGCAAATACTTAGTGTCTGCAAATATCCGAAACGTGCTCTTACTGCGTTTATTTTACGTTTTTTAAAACTCTCCGGATATGCTTTTTCTGATTATTTAAAGAATAACAATGCTTTTGCTGGCATAGGGATTGAAAAGACTGTAAAAAGACTTTCAAACTGTTCAGGTGATAATATCGATATGCTTGAAGAAATTGAAGAAGAAAAAATTTGGAATTGTGTAGAGAATTATCTTACAAATTATATACGGCGTCCCGCGCTGAGCGTTTTTTTGAAAAAAATCGGTAAATGACATTTTTTATGAGTGCTGACGAAGTAAAAAAAGGTGTTATGCTTCTACAGCAATACGAAAATGAATAAAGTCATTTTGATATATAAGTTGATTTTTGAATATTTTTTGCTTTGAGAACGGTAAAAAGTGGAAAACGTGATGGCAAAAGAATAAATTTATGGTAACAATATGATTATCATTGGTTGTATAGGCTATTCTTTGTCGTTGTCGTTTGGAGAGGGCGGGGCGGTCAAAAGATTATATAACACCGCCGGCAATTATAAACAATGAGATTTAGAGCGTTGTAACATGGGGTGGGTTGGCATGGGGCGGAGGATTGATTTATCGGCGGTGAAGTCGGGGCCTTTGATTTTGCAGGCGGAGATGTGGGTGCATATCAGTTTCAGGCACAACCGGATTATGCACAGACTTATAATTTTCCTATTAATGGGGACCCTTTATGTGGTTTGCCTGCTTCGGTTTCAATGCAGGAAGCGCTCACCACCTGTGATGAGACAGATGCATATCGTTTGTAACAGGTTTTAGCATTACTAAGGCGGCAGATTTGAATTTATAGGTCATTCTGCTATATTTTGGAATAATAGTGTTTGTTAAACAGATAGATTATGCTTTAGATGCTTTTGCATTGATCGGCATTTTTGCAAATCCCGCAATCAGCAGCGGGAAGCCGGGACTTATTTTCGGGGGGGGGATGACGCAGTTTATTTAGCAGATTAGTTATGTTATGGAACTTTATTGTGCTCCGGGATTGCTAGGATATTTATGCCTCTCCGCGTAGATAAGAGAGGCGAACTTATAAGTTTATGTCAGAACAGGGTGAAAATGTGTATCCGTCATTCACAGTTTGGATTAGTAAAAATTCTTTTTCCTCTGCTGGTTTTTCTCTCTATTGAAGCAAAAGGAGTTACTATTTCGCAGGTTATGGGATGCGGAAAACAAAAGGACTATAAAAAATTTGTGTACGGAACTGAAATTGCCATAACTATGCTTCCAAAAATTAAGATTGAGAATTACATTTTCTTCCGAAGAATGGGGAGCAGGAAACGATAAAAGCAATCCGTGAAGCGACTTATAGCACGGCCAATCCGGAGATGGAAAAATATTCAGTTATACCTCGCGCAATGTTGAGGAAACGGGAATATCGACAATAAACTGACAGATAAAAGTATTTTAAGATGCAATTTTGAAATATGCTTTTGCGTTTTATCATTATTTATTTTTTTTCTATAATTTCAGAGGCAAGTATATAACATGCACTTTGCAGATAGCAAAAACAATCTGTTTTTTCAACTACTTTTTTAACGGCAAAAGACACTTATAAACAGGCAGTAAATACACTGTCTGAAATGACTGCGTAAAACGATAAGCACCATAAGCACGCAAATAACTCGGCAGATATTAGGGTATATAGCTAGCTTTTCTCAGTCGTTTAAAGAATTTAACATAATCATGAGGATTGAGAGTTCTTCTTTTGTAATTAAAGTATAATATGTTGCCGATATATTTCGCTTGTTCTGCGATTGATTTTTTCAACGTCATACATTCTATTCAGAGTTTCAGGCGAGTATGTTAAAGCTATAAAACAAGCGTTGTCCCAATATCTAAACTCGTCTTTCATACGTCCCCCCGGCTGCATATCGGAACAAGCCTGTTTACAGTGCTAGGTATAGAACCTTGAGCAAGACATTTTTACGGCTTATGGTTCATCGTACTCTGCCTAGTCCTAATATAAGCATCGTTTTACAAACAATTACTACCATTTTCATTACGAATTAACTTTCCACAATTAACCCGTGCTAGTAGTAGTAAAAGAACAGCGATAACAATAGTCGTAGTCGATTTAGTAGTGCTTATTCAGTTTTTCAGCTGTTTCCTGCTCTACTTTCTTTCTTGCCAAAAGCACGGGATAAAATTTATTTAATTTACCTCACCATACAAACTACACTCTAACAGAGGAAATTATTATTTCTCGCTCTTCGGGCTAGGGCTAGGGCTAGGGCTAGGGCTAGGGCTACTAGAGGAGGAAAACCAGCTACTAAAGAACCAGGAGCCGGATTTAGGGCTAGGGCTAGGGCTAGGGCTAGGGCTAGGGCTAGGGCTACTAGAAAAGAGATCTCCAACCAATGGAAGTTTGCCACAAGCAGTTAATGCAAACAAACATACTACGGACAGCATAATCAGCTTTTTCATTTTTTATCCTTTGCTATTGAGAATTTCTCAATATTTTTCGACTTGTTTTGTAAATTCAATACTGAACTTAGAACAAGTCTATTAAAATAACTATATTTTGCGTATTTTTTAGGACTGAAAGCTTTAGCTTCATTAAAACATTTTTTGTCAGCTAGTTTTTATTTTTTTAATCGCTTTCTATATTATATATTAAATATTTTTCTAAGTCTTACTTTAATTTACTCCTTTCAGTTTTCTAGATACATTGAATTATATAAAGTTTTTAACGCTTTTGTAAACTTTCGCCTTTTTTACAGGTTTTGGCTTTGATGGTCGCTTTTGCTTTTTTTTTTGCACGAATAGTACGGTTGAACTTTTTTAAACCATTTTTAACAGATTTTTTGCAATTGTGGTACTGGCACAGGCATTTAGTGTATCACTCCGCCGCCTAAAACTGTGTCGCCTTTATAAAATACTATGCTTTGTCCTGCAGTGACAGACATTTGTGGTTGGGCAAATTCTACTTTCACCGAGCTGTCCTCTTGCGGAATAATAAAAACTTTTTCAGCTTTGTGCTGCCGGCGGATTTTTGCAGTAACTTCAATAGTTTTTTTTGGCGGCGGAATGGAACACCACGATATTTTTTCAGCCGTAAGCGATGAAGAGTATAAATCTTTTTTTGTGCCTATCGTCACTATATTTTGTTTAGCTGAAATATTTATAACATACAACGGATCCTTTGTTCCTCCCAAAAGTCCTAATCCTTTGCGTTTTCCTATAGTATAATTCCAGATTCCGTTATGTTTGCCGAGAACTCTGCCGTTTTTATCTACAATATTTCCAGGATTTGCCGGAAACTGTAAAATGTCATTATAATCTCCGCAATAAAAATCCTGACTGTCGGGTTTTTCAGCTGCCGGAAGTCCTATTTTCTTTGCAATGTTTCTGACCTGCTCTTTGGTGTAAACGCCGAGCGGAAAAATAGTTTCTGAAAGAGTTTTTTGCGTAAGTCTGTATAAAAAATAAGTTTGATCTTTATTTAGGTCGGCGGCTTTATGCAGTTGATACATATTAGTAGAACTGTCAAATCCTATATTCGCATAGTGTCCTGTAGCGAATTTGTCAAAATTGAGTCCTGTTTTCCTTACGGTGGCGGGAAGAATGCCGAATTTAATATAAGCGTTGCACCTTATACAGGGATTTGGCGTGTGGCCCTCTTTATATTCATTTCTGAAATTTTCAAGAACAACTTTTTTATATTCTTCGCGACAGTCTGTTATATATAAAGGAATTTTAAGAAAATCAGCTATTTTATGTGCCGTTTCAATATTTTCGTTTTCAGGACCGAGACAAGAGTCGTTATCTTTAGTTTTCATCGCCGGCAGAGAACCGTCCCATATAGACATAGTTGTACCGATCACTTCGTAGCCCTGCTTTTTTAATAAATAGGCGGCAACTGCAGAATCAACGCCTCCGCTTAACCCTATTAATATTTTCATTTTTTAATAACCATTGTCTCTCATTTCTCTTTTTATGACAAAAAAATGCCTAACAAACTGGATTTGTGTGCAATGACGTCTTCTCTCCTCCCTTGCGGGAGTTGGCGTAATCTTTAAAAAATTACTCATGCATTTTCACTTATTTTTTAATGTACCTGCTGCTGTCAGATTTTAATGCGACATACATCTGTCAAATATTTCTTGCAACAAACATCTGCATAACTGTAAAATTATTCAGCTTATCCTATTTTTTTACAGCTTTTATTACCTGTTTCATATCTTTTTCTTTTCTGCTGTAAACGATTGCGTATGACTCCCTTTGCATGTATTTGAAAGACGCTTTAGAGTCCGCTATGACTTATGTGAAACCCTTTTCCTGTTGATATTTGTCTGTTTATATATTTTTATACAAATTCCACAGTGCGACGGCGAATCTCCGAGACAAATTTTGCCGGGATATATTTCGCAGTATTTTCTGTAAGTCGTTTCAGTAACATTTGGCATAGCTACATTTGCTCCGCTTTGCAGAATAATCAAACGTCCCTGCTGGTTAAGTGTTTCCATTGCTGTTGTCGTTAGTATATTAATATCAGGATTAATATCAGGCATAAGCAAACGTACAATTGCCATAATTTTAAGTGACAATTAAAAAAATTGCCTTTTGTATTTTTAATAGGAGTGTCGGGATGATAAATAAAAGGTCATATTCCTGCCATATCTACTGAAATTGATTTAAGATAAATAATATCTTTTGCAATACTTTCCAATGTTTGTCTCGTAAGTCCCGCGATTATTCCCGAACGACTTCATATCCCAGTTTTTTATATTTTCAATGCACAGCATTCTGTTTTTTAAAGCTATTCCCGGATTAAGTTCATTGTAAAGAATCTTAGTAAATACCTGTCGACTCAGGCATCACGATATGCTTTATATTCTTCGAAAGTTTTCTCGCTTATGTTCAGTGCGAGAGCAAGATCAAAATCTTTGATGTCTGAAATAATTTTTATCATCTTTTCTGCGGTATAAGCAGTATAATAGGAATCCTCGCCTGATTGCAGAATAACCGTTTTATAACCGTAATTTTTTGCTTTTCTTGCCGATTCTATTATGTCGCGCGGTTCTATACTGTAATGCGTTATGTGCGGGAGTTATCTCTTCTCAAGTCGCAGTACTGGCAGTTTTGCTTACAATAGTTTGAAAATTCCATAAGCGCTCGAAGATAAACTTCATCTCCGGTGTATTTTTTGCGTATTTCATCTGCGGCAGAAAGAAGTTTCTTTGTATCTTTTGTTTCAAAAAGATATAAAATTTCTTTTTCGTGTAACACATTGGATTGAAAGGCTTTGTCTAATATGGATTCAATATCAGTATATGTACAGTTATTTTATCAAAAAAACAGTGGATTTTCATATTTCAAAATTCGGGTATGGTATTGCTGGGTGCTGCAGATTTTAATATAGGTCTTAAAAAATCTTATACTGTCGGAGACAGCATAAGAGATTATTTGCCTGGTTTTAATTGGTTTTAATATGAGCGGTAATGGTATTTTTGTTCTTACGGGACATGGCAGAAAACAGCAAAACAATTTAGCAAAAGAAAAAGTGAAACCGTTTGTGGTATGCAGAACCTTAAGTTTTATAATTAAAGATGCAAAAAATTAAAATATTACTGATGTTGTTTTGCTTATGCAGTTTTATATTTGTGTGGAACCCGCACTGTTTTTATGATGGCTATTTTTGTGCGGCAGAAGAAAAGCGGAGTTCTTTGGTTTCTAAAAAACTAAGAGAAAAACGTAAAAAAATCAATGAAATGAAAAGAAGAAACAATATGTTTGGCAGCAACGCGGAAGATACCAGCTTTCGGAATATGAAAAACTTACATATATTATTTTGTGGAATTCTTTTTCAGCAGGGAAACGCAACTTTAGAGCTGAGAGGTTTTAATAATATCAACGGAAGAAAAGCTCATCATATGTATTTTTATGCGGTTGCGAATCCTTTTTTGATTCTTTTTATAATATTTGTTGTAATGACGATGCAAAACAAGAGCAGCTTGATTTTTATAGTTCAGGACAAAAGTATTTGTTTTATGACGACGGTTTAACACAGGAAGGAAATGTATGATGAATGAATATATATAGGACGTTTTAACGGCATTATGCTATGTAAGAATGCTTCCTTTGAAAGTAGGAGTTGAATATGTTTTGGACGACCGTTCCGGATATTCATTCTTGGCCTTTAACGGCTAAAGTTTTAAGGAAAGAAGCAGTCAGAACTAATCTGAGCAAGTTTGATTGTTTTGTAGTTGAGTCTGATGTACGAAAAGACGCGTATAGAGTATATTTAAGCGGTAGGATTGTTATCTGGCTTACTGATGATAAAAGAAGAATTCCTATATGCATGGAATCAGAAAGTCTGCTGGGACAGGTAAACGCTGTATTGAAATCTGCGGATACAAATAAAAAAAGATAAATGTTGTTTTCAAGCGAAGTGTATATGCATGCCGTCAATCTGAGACGTGTCATACCCGCAAAAAATGTGCAATCAGGAACCGCAGTTAAGAACTATCAAAGGAAAACGACGACGAAAATTATTGTGCAAAAGTTAATAAAAACGGCAAAACTTTCAGTTCTGTCAATATATATATTCGTTCATTTCTTGACAGATTTAACCGCAGTGTTGATAGCTTAATGTTTGTCGTAAAAGGATATTCTAAGCTCACTGATGAGCACGACAAAATTGAAAATATTTATTTTATTATATTGTTATTATTGATTTAAACAAATAAAGTATTAAAATTACTATAGCACTATATTGTAAGCTCTTTAGTCAAACAGCACAATATTTAGAAAAAAGAAGGGAGTTATAAAGGAGAAACTAAAATAAATTGGCAATTTAATAAAAATAATTGATAAATGGCTTTAAAATGAAAAAGATATTATGTTGTTTTGTGGTGTTATGCTTTACTTTTATATGTAGTTCTTGTGCTAAATTTACTTCTGTAAAAGAACACCTTTTTGGTAAGACTGCTGATAAAGCTTAATCACTAATAATGGAAGTTATGTGCGATAAACTGGTCAGTATTTATTGTTTTATATTATGTCTTATTGTGCTTTTCCACTTGACAACAGGACATATAAAAACCATAATTAGCTCTTATTTGTTTTCTCTACTAATCTTTAGGATTTTGAGAACAATTCAAATGTCACTTATAGCAATTATCCGTACTGCTGTAAAACTGTCCTGTTTTTAATGCTTCCTCTTGTCAGCGGCATTATTTTGCCGTGCCTGCCTTGAAAAGTTGTTTGTTTATTTTAAATGTAATATAATGAAAAAGAGAATTTTCAGGAGGAAGCTCAATGTATAAAATTATTTTAATCAGACACGGTGAAAGCGTCTGGAACAAAGAAAATAAATTTACGGGCTGGTCAGATGTTGATTTATCCGAAAAAGGCAATGAAGAAGCTTTAAAAGCCGGAAAACAGTTGAAAAAAGATGGTTTTGCTTTTGATTTGGCATATACCTCAGTTCTTAAAAGGGCAATTAAAACTCTTTGGAATGTGCTTAATATAATGGATTTGCTATGGGTTCCGGTAATTAAGGATTGGAGATTAAATGAAAGGCACTATGGTGCTTTACAGGGGTTAAATAAAGCTGAGACGGCTGCAAAATACGGTGAAGAACAAGTAAAAATCTGGAGAAGAAGTTATGATATTGCGCCGATGGCTTTAGATGAAAATGACGAAAGGTATCCGGGAAAAGAGGCAAGATATTCAGGTCTTTTGAAAGACGAAATTCCATTAGCGGAATGTTTAAAGGATACTGTGGCAAGAGTTGTTCCTTATTGGGAAAAAGAAATTGTTCCGCAGATAAGAGCGAGTAAAAAAATCATTATAGCGGCGCACGGCAATAGCCTAAGAGCTTTGGTGAAGTATCTTGATAATATAAGCGACAGCGATATAGTGAATTTAAACATACCTACAGCAGTGCCGCTTGTTTACGAACTTGACGAGAATTTAAAAGCTGTTAAGGATTATTATTTAGGCGACCCTGAAGCTGTTAAAAAAGCGATGGAAAGTGTAGCAAATCAGGGTAAAGTTAAAAAGTCACGACGGATTTGCATATATTTTGCCTTAATGATTGAGGATGCGATGCGTAAGTTTAAGTTGTTTTTCAGAAATAATAAAATATGGGCGATTATGGTTTTAGTTGTGCTACATCTTATAGGTCTTTCGATATGGGTCTGA
>LQAB01000045.1_pt1 | contig 26750 bp, 11 predicted proteins | sample 654521 | NCBI WGS metagenome assembly LQAB01 (sample SAMN00762031, study PRJNA78659) | termite gut metagenome | isolation source: bacterial endosymbionts found in Trichonympha flagellates filtered from... | host: Zootermopsis nevadensis | place: USA: Mt. Pinos, Los Padres National Forest, CA ... | reverse complement strand
CCCGCGACGTATTAAATATAAAGGCAACCTACAAAAGTCGCTCTCTTCATGGAAGTATAGATTAAAATAAGCAAAATAAGCAATTTTTGATATCTTAATATAATTGAGTCAATGTTTCACATGAAACATTTTTACCCAATATTGGATTTTGGGGGTAGCGATTTCTATTTTGATATATTTTATATTTAGTCTATCGAAATATACTTGAATTTATATTAAAATATCTTTATAGAATATTTTAGGAAGTATATAATCGTTCCTTAAAAGAGGTTTTAAAATAGTCATCAACTCACGTGCTGCGCATTTTATTGGCGTAAAACGTAATTAAACGTCTCCAAATCATCAGTTGTAAACAGAGTTGCCTCCCCCTCCCGCACCTCTTTCATGAAGTTAAAGGTGACAACCGCTATGCGGACGTTGACTTTATTTCTTCAGGTTCCTCTCAAAAAAATTTGAAGCCTTCGAATTTTTGACTTGAGCTGTCCGATAACTGATTCTAATGTACTACTTCATTTATTACTTTTTCTATTTTTTTATTTTTTAGATTCATTGATTTTTTACCTTGATCTTCTAGTGTTAATATTTAGATTCTTTTAATTGTTTTTCGACCTCAATAACCTCAGCTACAAATCTCTAAATCTAAGTTATAGTTTAAAATTCTAGTCATTTGTTTAATTGTATTCTCAAGTGTGTTGCCACCGTAAAAATTTTGGTTAATTTTTTGGTAGCTACAGTCACGCCGTAAATCTTAGCTGCCACTATTAAAATTTTCAAACTAAATTCATACTTCTTATGTTTTTTACCTTTGGCTATGCAAAGTATTTTCGGCTCATGTAAACTATAAATTTTAATTTCATTTTTTTGCTGTGGGTCAAAATGTGTTCGATAAGCTTGAATTATTCTTAATCTATTCCTAAATTAACCGCCGGATTCTTCCGCTTAATTTCACAAAATACTACATAGAAAGAGAAGCTCTTTCTCAGTTCCTTTCTATTCATGCAATAAAATAGTTGCTTTAAAAATTTTTTCTCCACCCCTTAACTCCGATATATTAACGAAAATAGATCAACTCATATGACGCGTAAAGTATAACCCATTGAAAAGTTATCACTCCACAAAAATATTGAACGTAGAGATTGCGTCATACATCCCTCGAAGAAGAAAGCATTTTGCCCGAGTTTTAAGATAAATCTCGGGCTGTGTGGTCGAATTATACTATAATTATTGTTTTTTAAGACCCGATTATATATCCTTGCTTCGGAAGCAGACTGAGAGGTGTCGGACAAGCGCTTCATTTAAAACACTTATTATCCCATATCTAACATATACTTAATGACATTTTTAGTGACAACCGTTTTACCCACTAACCGTTTTACAAAAAAAGTTGCCGCCTGAATTCAGTTTCACCTTTACCTGTAATTCTTCCAACCACAAGATTTTATAAGAGTATCTTTCTAGAGTTGAACTTAACCGCTTATCTTTGAGCAAGTCTAATTTAAGCAAAGATCGAAATTAATATCAGCATAAGTAATTAGAAGAATTTTTAATTTGCACTGACGAAATTTCTTTGAAAGTCAACTGGATTAGCTTTGAAATAATAGCCCCCGCTGGTGAAGTAAAACCTTAGAGCTTTAGCTTTAATAGTAACTTTAAATCTTCCAAAGACAATATTAAGAGTTTGCTTGGATGCGCTAGAAGTTAGTAGAAAGTAGAAAATAAGATTTTTAATATTTAAAAAATAACGGCTATACTCTGAATATAATTTAGGATACAAGGAAAAAACTCTCGCCGCATTTTTAGTAGTATTTAATTTATTGGCCTTCACTATGCACAGCGTTTGTTAGTTAGTCGAAATACTATGGTAAAAAGCACAAAAATAATTTCAGTGCCAAAAATCATCTCTTCATTCACCTCGAATCTATCAGTACATATCACGTCTTCACCTCCTAGAATGCGTCCATCAGGACTATTATATTAGACGGCCCTCCTATCAAATACATTAATTCAGCTCTTATTTCTTATCATGTACCTCTAAAATAAAAACTACTGTTTGGGAAAATTAAAGGTTGAAATCTAAACCTAACCTTAATATATTAAACTAAAGAGTTATAGACAAAAATGTGGTAATCTATTGTTCTTACAATAATAAATTAATATTATTATAGTAACCTGTATCCATGTAGATATTGCCTCTTAATTGATATACTAACATTAATCCTATATTATACATCCATACTTATAGCTACCGTCCTAAGCTTTCTAATTCTTCCCCGATAGTTCTTCTGCGCGAATCTTACTAGGTCAACAAGAAAGTCAAGAAAAAGTTTCTGGCCAACCTCTCTTATCTTAATTTAAAAACTACTAATCTCATCAAAAAACGCTCAATAATGACACTTTTGTCTCCGCCTAAAAAAGACCTGGTGTCAATTAAAATAGTGTTGGAGCCAAACGTTTAAAGAAATAAGAGATCATAGATCTAACTGTAGGGCAGAAGATAAATTGCAAAAAAAGTTAAAAATATTTTATTCCTAAAATTGATGAACCCTTATTTAGCTTCCATCACAATATTTTTAGTATAAGGCAAAAGTTAAAACTCATATTTTTTTGTGTCTTTTAGTTTATTATATCGAATAGTATATGTGGGAAGCTTAACGGGAATTAACCTTTACTAATGAGGGAATAGAAGTTAAATAATATCGGGCTCCAGTTAGCCTAGCTAAAAAATTAGCCCCCCCCCCGACTAAAGACCTCAAGCAGAAAAAGTTGTATAGCTTTCACTTTAGAGTCTTAATAGAATACACCTTAGTCTAGTTAATATCCGTTTGAGCACCTACCAAGTGAACGAGCCCAAGCTAGCAAAAATACTACATCCACTCAGATAAATTTATTCACCTCGTTACAACAAAAAGCTTTCGATTTGCTCCAATTCATAAATCGTATCTAATAATTAAATAATATCTTAAACTAGCTAATAAATAACCTTACTCCGTCATGGGACTTCAGATTAAAATACCTTAGAATATAGAGAATCTACAACAAGACCTGCCATATAGCATCACCCATCGATATTAAACCATCGGATTAAATCGCCTCGTGAAATCTAAAAAACGCAATTTTATCAAAAAAACCACCCGCTATATTTGATATTTTAAAGCACACACCCGTTATATGAGAAAAGATAATATCTCCGCCTCTCTGGCTAGCTTTAAGACCGACCTAAATCAACCAATAACGACAGGCGTTGTCCTAAGTATTGGCCAGTTACTAAGTAACAATACTTTTACCTTTAAAATATTATTAGAGATAGAACTGTGTTAGAAAATCACTAGCCCTACTCCGCCCCTCACTACCCCGGCCACTATCCCCATAGTAACAAGGTTAAAATCAACTTGGCATACGGTTTTATCGCACATTCGTTCGAAGAAATTTCACAATTAAATTTTTTAATCACTAAACAAAATTAAAATAATATCTAAAACGTATTATTTATAAAAATAAAATAAATCATTTTTTATTAAATTTTCCTGACTAACTAATTTTTTAATTGGTCTTTTGAAAGCTTGACTAAAATATTGAAGCGCAAAAGAATCTATATTAGCAAATTAATACCATATATTATTACAAAAGGTTTAACACCTCTGGAAAAGTCAAAAAAATAAAATACTCTTACCAAATATGTGGTAACACTTCTATGAAGCCTTTATCCGCTGGCCTCATAGCTTTATCTATGGTCTGTTCAACACCTCGATTTCTTTATCAACGACTAATAACCTTTTAATTTTTCTTTCTATTTTTACTAGTCTGTATCTGGGTGGTTTGTGTCTTTATTGATCAATGATGTATACTGGCCCACCGATGGCCACTCTACTAGACTCCCTCAATATCTGTTTAACTGCAGCTCTAGAGGCGCTTCTATTCAGCCAAAGCCTGGCCTACCCGTCTAAATACTAATCAACATTGCCATCGTACCCCTAAAGGGGATATAGTACTTATAAAACGTACCAGTAGCCCTTTTATCAAGGTAGAAACTCCCCGGAGCCGACGATTAGCCAGAGGGACAGTTCTGAACCTCCGTTCGACTCTATTTTAATCCTATAGTTTTATTCTAATGAACTGCACCCTACAAAACAGCGTCACTCCTCTCTGAGCTAATCCGATCCAAATCATGTTCGGCACAATTATTTCGTAAAGTATTAACCTTTTCCAAGGATTAACTATGGTTATTATAAATAACTTACGCGCTCACCCCACTATATTCTAGTAGCTCTTATTGTCAAACTTTTTCAACGTCGCCGATGTTTGGCTATTCAGCGCAACCCTACATAATACCTCAATCGGCATTACGAATATAATCATAAGCCGGCGACCACTGTTAGTTATGCTCATGAGCACCATCTAGCACTATAATATTCCCTCGCCCCTGATGCTTTTAGCCACAGTGGTGACCTTCAGCGGCATAGTCATGCTCTTTTCATCCACTCTAAATTTAAAAATGAGCGCAAGGATAATTATTTCTTTTAACTCTATTGAATTATTTTTCTAAATAAAACACCATCGACTTAATTCCAGATCGACAGGTTGAAACTTAAATCTAAACTTGTTATATTAAAAGAATCAGAAGTGTTAACCTACTTCCGGCCTGGGGCTTGTTCCCCGGTTTTGATACGGAAAAATTATCCTTTCTCCTCGATAAAGGAGCGGTGATGGGTAAGTTAAAAAATACTACCTGGTTAGCGATATTGCAATCGGAACCAACGTTTTCTTCGTTCATAATGATCTTCTGCATCCGTGGTTATTTAAAGTTGCCACTGAAGCTTTACTCTAGCATCCTCGCGCAAAGTTTTACTAAACTGTTCATATTAAAAGGGTATATTTTATGAACTGAAAACATGTTTAAGTTCGTAACGATAGTATGCGACTTCCTCTATACATGCAAATTAGCGGCCGTAAACGTTTCCTCTATAGTGCCAAAACTACAGCGAGATTCCTAGAACCAATACCGCAGCATGAACACTGTCACCCCCTTTAAATCGCCGGGGAGTACTTTACGTCGAAGCTCGCTCGCAAAAAAAATAACGCTAAAATACAATTAATAGTAAGCAACAGCTGATATTGAACCTGGCGGTGCCGTTCAAGATATCATCTTTATCGAAGGAGAAGTTATACCCAAATCACGACCCGCTAGCAGCATAGTGACCTAGATTATGACCTTAGAGTATTATACGTCCTATCCGTCTCTCCTGAAAACCCTAGTTTGCCGAGAATTTAGTCGTACAAAAAGAGACCCACACAAGGACGGATCTTAAACACAACAACTTGGAGATCGGTTACACTATACCATCAGACCGTACAAAGTTTAACCTCGATGCCTGTCACGATCGAGATATTAATGTCATACTCATCTAGCATTATTAGCATTTCCCAACTACTGAGATCAATATATCCAAGAGGGACTGTGCCATAGGAACCTCCTTTCTGAAGGAAGAAGCTCCGCAAGAATACTACACTAGTTGAAACAATGTCCGGGGCCAGCGTGATTGGGGCGGAAAAATCGCTCCTCCATGGGAGCATAGTTTGAAACGATAGCCTATGAACGATATGCCCCGCCGTCGTCCGTCGCTTCCTTCATAGAAACATAAATTGAAACCTCGACTCCTACATCAATTTAATCTAACCCAACGTCGCTCCCTTCACGGGAGTATGGTTTAAAATTCCATGCCTACGCTCAAAACTAGCTATGCAACTTTCCCGATCCGCTTTCAAGCTTGTTTCGATCTGTTGGAGCCAGGCTGGCGGACGAGAAAATTTCTGGTCGCCTATTCGGGCGGGCTCGATTCCACGGCACTCTTAAAAGTTCTGATCAGCATCCTGGGACCCGACCAAATAGCGGTAGCCCACCTTAACCATGAACTGCGGGGGGTAGCGGCAGACCGAGATCAAGAGTTTGCGGCCAAAGTGGCGACGGAATTAGGAACAACATTTTTTACCGCCAGCCGCAATGTGACTGCCCTAGCCCACCGTCGCCACCAAGGTCTAGAAGAAGCCGCCCGTTACGCTCGTTACCACTTTTTAGGCCAGGCAGCCCACAAATGGGGAGCCGGGGCTATCCTCACTGCTCACCAGGCCGACGACCAGGCGGAAACCATGCTAATGAATTTTATCAAAGGCACAGGGACAAGTGGTTTGGCTGGTCTCCGGGCCCGTAGACCGGTGCCCGGGACCAAAGGACTAGAAATTTTACGACCCTTGCTGTTTTTCAACCGGGCGGAACTCCGAGACTGGCTCGTAGCTATAAAGCAACCCTGGGTTGAAGACGAATCTAACCTCAATCTACGTTTCCGACGTAACCAGGTTCGCCATGAAATCATGCCGTTGCTAAAAAGATTAAACCCTCAATTGCTCCAGAGCCTAGGTCGTTCCGCTATGATTCTACAGGCTGAAGAAGATTATTGGCAAAGCCACCTACTCGATCTATGGCCCCTTGTAATCATTGAAGCCACAGCTAGCATCATCACTCTGGATAGAAGTCGCCTGACAACCCTGACTACGGCCGAGGGCCGCCGCCTCATTTATACGGCTTTCGCTCACCTTAGAAAAGACCGAAAACCGGAAGGCGAACCGGTGGCCTTTGCTACCGTAAATATGACCTGGGAATTAAGCATGACCAACCATACGAAGGGTCTAGATTTACCTGGCGGCTTCCGGGTCGAAGCTAACCCCAACTATCTTCGCCTGAGTCAGGCTTCCCGTTTGACCGGGAGCTAATTTTTGCCAAAAGTCAAGCTAAGCAGCCAACTGCCAGTTAAAATTAATTTTTTTTGGGTATCTAAAAAAACAAGCACTCTTTAGACTTAAGCTTAAGGCGCTATTTCCAAATTGACTGTATCTAACTAGAGCTTAACCAGAAGGCACTTCAATTAAAAGCTAAATTTAACCCCCAGGATTCTTTTCTTTCATCCCGAACTAATCCCACCAGCGGATAGACTGACAGCCCAGACCGTCCATCCTTTAATTTAAGACCTACCCGAATAGTTGATGAACTTCATTTCCTAGGCCAAGCTCAAAAAACTCAACTTCCCCCCAAGTCTAGGAGAAGTTCCTGAAACTCTTAACAGCTTGACAGCTTACAGGTTAGCTTACTCTAACAAAACTAGGGCTAACCAGATTCCAAAATTTTTCTTTCAAATAACAAGTCTTCGCTTTAGAAAGATTCCAGTCCTTACCAAGGCACCCCACTATAGATTACGGAAGTCCGCCTTTGACCTTTGCGGAGCCACCCCAAAAAAATCAAAGACCTATAAAGAATCCTCAAGACTGAGGTAGCAACCTGGCGGTCGGAGTACACACCTAACGCGACGATGAAATCAGCATCGTATAATATCGAATCTACTACTAGAACTAAACTACACCTCTCCCATCTAATAATAAACATCACTTGTTTAACCAGCCGCTAAAACATCACCTTTACGTTATGCGAAACCAATATTAAACTGAACTTTCACGACTCGATATACTAATTTAAATTTATTTTCAATTAGTTATTAAAAAATTAATCGGTATCGCTACTAAACAAGATTTATGACATGAATAAGTTTAAAGACTTTCTGTTAATAGTGCAAACCTGAATAATAGTACAGCTTTTTGCTAGTATTCTACGCATTGCAGCTTGTTTAACATATATTGAAGTCGATACCGGCAAGATTAGTCAAGCTATCAGTGAAAGTAAGAATAAGGAATCCATTCTTCGTCATTATCTTTGTTGCTTTTTTGTAACCGTTCACAGGATGTATTTTTTTTGCAAGTGAAAATTTACAACTTGAATAATGAAGAATGTGCCTGTATTGTACAGGAAAAATTGATCGCTTGGCGCAGAAATTAGAAAAAGGAATACTTCCTTATAATGCAAATGGCATTAATCATCCAAATGCGCTTTAACAAGTTATCCCCAGTTTTAAAATAGAGTTCCTAAGTGATAACTCAATCCAAAATTACAAAATGGATGGGGGTTTCAGCCAAGTTATTAATAGGCTTATTTTCCGATTTGAAAATACTTTTTTTCTTGATCGATAATATCAAAGACAATTTCTTTCTCAAGCGTTTTTTTTCGTACAATTAAATAGAAAACTTAAACTTTCCCCCGGCCTATCAACCCCAATACGTTACCAAAATAAGTTAAATTAGCTGACGCATAAAGTACGGCCCATTGAAATGTTATATTCTCACAAAAATATTAAACCTAGGGATTACGTATCTACTCTTAAATAACTTGCTCGTCACTTAAATCTTCAAGCTATTTTATGGTCATAAACCCACGCATTCATACTAAATAGTAGGGCGGTTAGAAAACATTAACCAGCGTCAAGCGGTTCGAAGAAATAGTTGCACCTGACATTTAAACCTAACTAAAATCATCTTAACCGAAATATCATTAACCTTATAAGACGAACTAAATAAACCGATCATTACCGAACTTAATATAAATAAAAAATAGCCTAACCCTACAAATTATTTTTTACAAAAATACCTTCATTTTTTAAATTACTCCTGCTTATTGCCAAGAACAGCCTATCCCTAAAATAATCCTGGCGGTACCGTTCCTAAAAAACACTAACCTTTTTAGGCGCCCAAAGTCTTCAACTGACTTTACCCCGGAGCCGAATTTGAGGTATAATAAAATATTATGACTTCAATCCAGTAAGGTGAATTATGACTCTATACTCCAGCGCAAGCCTAGCTACATCCGGCCTCAGTTTGATATCTATTTGTAATATGTTTTCCAACATCGCCCGGCGATACGATCTAGCCAACCACATTATTAGCCTGGGTCGCGACCATTTCTGGCGTTTGGCCCTAGCTCGCCGCCTTAAAATATTAACTCCTCCCGGTCGCCTTCTGGATTTAGCCACAGGCACAGGTGATCAAATTATAGCCGCCAAAAAAATATGGCCGACTCTAGCCGTCACCGGACTAGATCTAACCCCGGCTATGCTAGAACTGGCCGCCCCAAAATTCAAAAATATTCCCCCGCCCGCCCCGGAAATGATCGTTGACAACATTCTCGCGCTCTCTTTTGACGACCAAACTTTTGATTCCGTCTCTATTTCTTTCGCCCTTCGGAATATAACCCAACGGCGGAAACTGTATCAGGAAGTCTGGCGAGTACTCAAGCCGGGAGGCCGCTTTCTAGTGCTAGAAATGTTCCACGACCCCCAGTCACCTCTAGCCGCCTTAATTAGCCTCTACTTAAAAAAAATGGTGCCTTTTTTGGGTGGTCGCCTGCTCAGTAATGAGCACGAAGCTTACCGCTACCTGACCACCTCTATTTTAACCTTCCCCCAACCCCGTGAATTAGCTGCAGAACTAACCGAAGCTGGATTCTCCACCCCGGCCGGCCAAATCTATACTTTTAACACGGTTATGCTTATTTGGGGCGAACGCCCCAAATAAGCGATTTTCCCCTACACTGACCAACAACGCGACTGCTAAACATTTTTCTTACTGCCCTAGTTAGTGACGATAATAGTATTGCTTATGACCCTATTTCATGAGTCTTACCAGCGATAGTACCCTAGCGGACCTTGAGTAACCCAGGATAATGGCTATCTCGCCGCACCGAAATCGTAGGCTTTTAGCCAGAAAATAATTAAAGAAACCCTCGCCGGCATCAAAGTTATTTTTAAGAGTCAGACTAATACCCATGGTAAGATAGGTCAAAGCGCCCTAGCTTTTGGCAAAATGCACTCAACCCAGACTATCCTCAGCAGCCTATCAAGACCTAAACTCTGGGTTAAGATTGGGTATCTACCAAAACCGAAATCTTTAAACCTACCTGAGTAATACCCACTAGCAATCAGCCTCTTTACCGACCTAAGTGTATAAAAAATATCCAAAAAATTACCAAGGTTAGGTAACATCTAGAATAATCGTCCATAAGACGTGTTTTTTTAGATAAATAATTATAACTATTGATAACCTAACGTAGAAATTAAACGGAATAGTATTCTTTATTTTACAAATGGCATTAATCGTCCAGGTACGATTTATCAATTACGTCCAGTTTTAGAGCCAGTCTCCTAAGTGACGACCCTATCTAGAACCATAAATCAGATAGTTTGCTCGACCAAGTTATTTGTAGATCCAGTCTCCGGGTGGTAATGAAACGTAGATATGAATCATTATCTTTGCGAAAATACCTAGCCAAGTTCTCGGTTTCTTTTATTGCCGAAGCCTTAAGGATTTCGTTTTATAAACGTTCTCCTCATTTTTGCAATTTCTCGAGGATAGCTACAGCGGTTTTCATTCTGAATCACTACTAAAGCTAAAATAGGCGTCACAATCGTCCCAGAAGTTTTAATCTATACTTAGGACTTCCAAATTCTAGTTTTCTGATACAAATTATGCACCCCTAATAAAATGAGCCAGAAAGAATTAAATCTAGGTCGGGCAGTCTTTCAAATAATTATGATAGGCTAAATAGTAATCACAGCCAAGTAACCAAACAAAATCTTTCCTAAAAATTGATCAGAGAACCTCTAGCGATCGAGGAACTAATATTCTGAATACCGCAAAGAAAGTAGCCCGTAAAAATTAAATTTAAAAATAATGCCTCTTTTCTTTATGTACGGTTTTGGCTATTTTTCATGACCGACAAAGCATCCTAATACTTCGGCTAAAAAAGACTGTACTGACGAGTACGAAGTATGGAACCTTACCGTTTAAAAAAACCAGGCAGACAGCCAAATTCTGGCCTCTGAACCCAATGCTAATAACTTTAACCGGTATCTGACCATAATAAATCCTCCATAACGGTTACACCGATATGCGGCTCCACGATATTTAGTAAGCCGCTAAAGGTTAATAACTAATCCCATTTATTACCACATTATATCTTCATCTAGTCCGATAATTAACTCTCCCCTGCAACCACAAGTTTTTTGACTCTACCCTGACAAATATTATCCTGGCCGCTAATCTAATAACTGCCCTGCTTAAAAAATATTACTGTTAAAAACTTTATTCTTTTAAAACTCTACGCTAGCTTTCAGGTTTGTAATAGCCACGGTAGTCAGAGCCTAGGCCACTAAATAGAGAAGTAGATATTTTTTTAACTTCCAAGTTAGGCTCCTCAATGGCTATCCACATACAGAGAGGCAACTAAAGGATGGGCCTCTTTCAAGCGCGGAGCGACCTGGAACTCATGCGAGGACCGATTTTGCAGACTAGCATCCAGAAATTAACGGGCAATTAAGAGCAACACATATTTATCGCCGTCCTTAAGTCCCAGCTAAGCTAGAGACTCGAACAATAAGCCCTAAGTTAAGCTCAAGATTAGCCAGAGAAAAACCAAAAATAATAGCCTCAAAGTTATTTTCCGGCCGAGATTCACTTTAGACTATTCTTAAAGTTCATCCGCCAATTTCGGAATAGTGCAATTATCATAGGCAAACAAGACAGGATAATAATGGCTAAAATAGTAAGAGAAAAATTTTTCTTGACCTGAGGTAAATTACCGAAAAAGTAGCCGGCGCTAATAAAAAGGAAATTCCAAAAACAGCCCCCGATCACATTAAAAAAGAGAAACCAACGATATTTCATGCAACTGGCGCCAGCAACAAAGGGAGCAAAAGTTCGAACTATAGGCACGAAGCGAGCTAAAATAATGGTTCTAGCGCCGTATTTTTTATAAAAGGCCTGTGTTTGGTCGAAATATTTTTTCTTAAGAAAGCGGCCATCCCACTGAACAACCTTAGAACCAAAATAATGCCCAGTCCAGTAATTAACCGTATCTCCCAAAATAGCCGCCCCGGTCAGAAATAAAAAAAGTGAACCCGGCTCCAAAGGCGTATTAGGAAGAGCGGCAAGAGAACCGGCGGTGAAGAGCAGCGAATCACCAGGTAAAAAGGGCCAGATGACCACTCCGGTTTCCCAGAAAATAATCAGAAATAAAATAAAATAAGTCTGCCAACCATACTGCCCAATCAATTCAGTCAAATGAAAATCGATATGAATGATAAAATCGATTGTTGAAAAAATAAAATTAATAAATTCAGTCAAATAAATTACCTTTCCTGCTGTATTTTACTGATTATAATCTTTTTTGCTTTTAGAAAAAATCCGGACCACCAACTCAGCAGCTAGTTTACTTACCCTTATAAGGCATCGGTCAGACAGAGCCTGAAGGAGCACTAAATGATTTGCTAAGTATACAATGTTTACAGTCTTGCCTCTAGAGGTACTATTTCTTTTTAGCTTTATTTGTTAACTTACCCGTAAATAGATTAATATATTACTTCATCATCAGTTAATCAGCTGTTAAATCTTCCCGTAATTGACTCCCGATCTATATTCACTACATTTTCATATTTTTAGCTATTGTATCCATAGAATATTTACGACACCAGAAGTGCCTATTCCCATACTTATACTTCAGATTGGTATGCCTATCAAATATAAAGTCCGAGATTTACCTTAACCCCGATCAAAATGCTCTATTCTTCGAGAACGATAATAAGGTTACTATACCCATAATTAGGGTAACTAATTTTATTCAAGAAGAATTACTGGATTAAATTAATCCTCAAGATGTTTACTAGCAATTGGCTAAAAAAAAAATACCATAGATTATCTTAGAGCAAGAGCTTCAAGAGTCCTATTACGACCAGGATTGTCCAGTCAAAAATATTCGTTACCTGTATAGATTATTGCATATAATACAACTTAGCAAAAAACCAGCGGCTATTTTAAAAAATTATCAATAATAATTTAACTATTTCAAGCTTATTCTAACCTAATAACAAAAATATGGAAATAAATTTTACAGGTTACATAATTTGGAAACACTTTACATAACCAACAGTAAAAGCAGAAGGACTGTAAGTTCGATTCGAAAGTTTCAATAACAATAATTAAAACCCCCAGTATGATTGTAAATACTAAAAAGTTTAATGATAAACTCCCCTAGATTTAAGAAGAGAATTAAGCTTCAATTATTCGATAAATACTTTCTTATTTTCTTCGCTGCCCTCAAATCCAGCTAGAATTTCAGAACAGTAGAAGATTAGAGCCTCGCAACCGCTGTCATTATTAATAATCACGATAACATAATCATCATCTAGACCCGAATAATCTTTGATAGCCTCAAATGGTCAAAGCAGCTATATCGTTCATAGTTTGATTACCTATATTTTTATAATCCAGAAGCGATATCTCGATAAGACCACACTTTCAATTTCATCCAAACCAGAAAAAGCTAAGTTATAATTACTACAAATACTACTCAACCAGGTCAAATTATTATAATTTTAGATTTTATTACCACCAGTATTTAGAAGAGCGAGAACTATATTACGAATACTATAGAAGCAGTTATTAATATTATAAGTATCTTCGGCTTTTATAAATTAAAATTAAATTTCCAGCCAACAAGACAAGCTTTTTCGCTTAAAGCTCTAAACAAATATAAAGCAATTTTAAAACTATTTTTAAAACTAACTAAGTAAACTATTGATGCTTACTTTAACTCACTCTCAACTGACGGAATATATAACTAAAGCTAGCAAAGTCAGTCAATCATAGAATTAGTCATACCACATAAAAAAACAATTTCACCGCGGCATGAACTCTCATCCGGATAAACTTTAGTTCCGACCGGCAAGCCAAGAAAACAGATACCTTCAAACGTTAACCTACATAAAATTAAAATTTATCCTATTTCATCATCATAATCCAGCCAAGACAAACTTTAAATAGGCGACTATCTATCCAGTCTTTCCCCAAGATTATAAATAAGAGACTATTCTAGCTATTTTAAAAAATCGGTTTTTAGCGACGTAACTCAAGCTTAATTTAAAATTACAAACTCTAAAACTACCACGACCATAAACTCAACCAGTTTTACTACATTTTTATCGCAAACTTATTATTTTAAATTATTTTTATATCCATTAAATTAACATTTTATCCTCTGAATATTAGCTACTTTATTATGTTTCACGTGAAACATCTCAAGCCCGCTGAAAAAAATATAAACTGCGTTGAAAGTTAACCAACGGTAGGCTTAAATCTAGACGCCGGGTTAGTTTTAAATTCCATCTGGTTAATTTTTTTTTAGCATCACTAAATTCGATCTGGCCTCGAGGCCCCTTGAAAGCCAGAAAACAGCCATCTGGTTTCAGGCGTGGCCCAGCTAAAGTGACCAAAGTTCCTAAATCACTCACCGCCCTGGCCATAACTAAGTCATAAAACTTATTTTCCTGATTTTGGCCAGGGTTAAGAAATTGGTTTATAATTGTTACCCGTTCTAAATTCAAAGCGGCTTTAACCTTAGCTAAAAAAATAGTTTTTTTTCTGGTGGCTTCGACTAAAGTGACTGACCAGCCAGGAAAGACTAAACTCAAGGGTAGAGCCGGTAAGCCTCCCCCCGACCCAATATCCAAAAGCGACTGAGTCTGAGGCCACTCTAAGTATAGCAAAGGGGTTAAGCTGTCTAAAAGGTGAACGGCCACTTGAGTCGTCAAATCCTGTTGTGCACTAATTAGATTAAATTGCTTATTCTCTTTTAAAAGAAGATGAAAATAGACCAAAATATCGTCCGTTACCTTTTCTGTCAGATTTAAACCTAAAATCTTTAAACCACTTTTAAAAATTTTTTGGAGATCATCTAAGTTAATTTTAGATTCCACGTGGAACATAGCCTCTATAAAAAATATAAATTAAGAAAATTAAATAACATTAACATATTCTCCAGCTAACCGTCCAGACGAAAATTAATAATTTTAATCAGCTTCCCTAACTTTATTTTTAAACTAAGTTATGTTATAATAATTATAATTAGAGATAAAGGTCTTTATATGACTAAAATAATTGCTATAGTCAACCAAAAGGGCGGAGTAGGTAAAACTACCACCGCTATTAATGTGGCTGCCTGTCTGGCCGCTTTCGACCGAAAAACTCTTTTAGTCGATGCTGATCAGCAAGGTAATAGCACCGGGGGCCTTGGTATTAATAAGCTAAAGCTCAAAGCTAATTTTTATCATTTTTTAACCCACAATTTTTCGCTAAACCAAATCGTCATAGAAACTAGCCTACCCAACCTTTATATTTTACCCAGCAATCGGGATCTCTTAGGTATAGAACAGGAACTACTGAAAAAAAAACAAAATAAAACATATTTAAAACGATTATTTAATGAACAACTAACTATTCCAGCTAACGCCTTTTACGAATTCGTTATAATTGATTCACCACCTAACCTTAACTTACTGTCAATAAATATTATGGCTGCGGCTAACTGGCTTATTATACCCACTCAACCTGAATATCTATCGTTGGAAGGCTTGGCTGACCTCATTGAAACTTACAGGCGAATCCGAGAAATTGAAAATACGTCCCTTTCAATTTTAGGTGTTCTTATTACTATGTATTTAAGTAATAGCAATCTTTCTAAAGAAGTAGCCCATAATTTGCGGTTAAATCTACGTGATTTAGTTTTTAATACAATTATCCCCCGTAATATTAGATTAGCAGAAGCCCCGGGGCACTGTAAACCCATCATTGCTTATGACCCTAAATCAACCGGTTCTTTAAGTTACCAAGCCGTAACCAGGGAAATACTTGATCGTCTTAATTTAAAATAAAGTTACTTATCTATATGTGAGAATTAAAAAAAATGACTTCTACAAAAAATCGTCTTGGTAGGGGGCTAGAAGACATAATAAGTCAAGGGTTGGAAGACATAGTAAACCAACCCAAAGGGTTAGATAAAATATTGCCCTCCACTAAAGATAAAACTATAACTTCAACTAAAGCAGCTGGGATTCTACTCTTCATCAACTTAAAACTTATTGACCCTAATCCTTTTCAACCCCGTCGTGATTTTAAAAATTTAAATGCACTAAGTCAATCTATTCAGACTAAAGGTATTATTGAACCTGTGGTGGTCAGCTCTAAACCCGATGGGCGCTATGAATTGATAGCCGGGGAAAGACGTCTTAAGGCTGCAAAATTAGCTAAATTAGAAAAAATACCAGCAATCATTAGAAATATTTCAGATAATCCAGCTGATAAACTAGTTTTAGCCTTATTAGAAAATCTGTGTCGAGAAGATTTAAACCCTATTGAAGAAGCTAATTCTTTTGCCTGTTTAGAAAAAGAGTTTAACTGGTCTCATCAAAAAATAGCTATAATGACTAAACGAGAACGCTCAACTATTACTAACTCCATTCGTCTTTTAAAATTACCAGACTTCGTTCAGACCGATATTAAAATTGGTCGCTTATCGGCTGGGCATGGGCGAACTATGCTGGGACTTTTAAATCCAAATTTGTTTCAGAAACTACGAACAGAAATTTTAACTAAGAATTTAACCGTCAGACAAACGGAAGTTTTAGTTCGGCGCTTTAATCATAAACCAGCTTCATCTTCGTCCGCCTCTGAGCAAAAGACAGATCTTATTTATTATGAAGCACTGGCTAGTAATTTCTCTAAAAGTTTAGGCGGGCTTAGAGTTAAAATTAAACCGAATGGATCTCAACCTAAAATTGAAATATATTATAATCTTAACAGCGAATTAAAAGAACTGATGGAAAAATTATCTATCCAACCAGTTTAAAACAGATTTTATTAGTAGCTCTAATTTTTATGGTAATTATTTTTATTTTTTTATTATAATTTTAAATATAATATGTAATAATAAAGCTTTATTTTTTTGTTTAAAAATAAATTTATTAAATAATATAGATATATTAAATAACACAGTCAATTTTCTGTAGTAAATTATTTTAAACAACGATTTGAGTAGCTCTGTTTTAAAACTAGCGTTTTAAACAAAATTAAACAAATAATGAACAGATGAAGTTAATAAATTTCAAGAAATTTGTTTAAATCAGGACGGATATGAATCAAATTTACCCTTTTACAGCTTTGGTTGGTCAGGAAAAAATGAAACTGGCTCTTATTTTAACAGTTATTAATCCCGCTTTAGGTGGAGTATTAATTAGGGGAGAAAAAGGTACGGCTAAATCTACGGCAGTTCGAGCTCTGGCCGCACTATTACCAGAGCAAAAAATTAGGACTGGTTGTTGCTTTGGTTGTGATCCGGATCGGCCAGAAGACTGGTGTGAATTATGCCGAAAAGAAGCGCCTAAAATTCAGTTAACTCGTAAGCGGCCTCTGGTGGAATTGCCCATTGGAGCAACAGAAGATCGCCTTTTAGGTAGCATTAATTTAGAAGAAGCTATTAATCGGGGCGAGAGTAAATTTGAGCCGGGACTATTAGCCACAGCCAATCGAGGACTTTTATATGTGGATGAAGTAAATCTTTTAGATGATCACTTAGTGGATTCATTGTTAGATGCAGCGGCTATGGGTCGTAATATAGTAGAGCGTGAAGGTATTTCTATCAATCATCCGGCCAGGTTTACTCTCATCGGTACTATGAATCCGGAAGAGGGAGAATTGAGGCCTCAACTTCTTGATCGTTTTGGTTTATGTGTGGAAGTTAGAGGGCTAGAAGATCCGGATTTGCGCCAGAACGTAGTACGACAACGGTTAAAATTTGAAAGTGATCCCGAACTTTTTTTAGCTAATTTTAGACAGGAAGAGGAAAGTTTAGGTCAAAAAATAAAAATTGCTGCCGCTCGTCTACCAACGACAGTTTTGAAAGATGAAACTGTTAATTATGTAGTCAAAATATGTCTTTCATTAGGAGTAGATGGACATCGAGGTGATTTAACGGTTATAAAAACAGCTCTAACTTTAGCCGCCTGGTTGGATAAAATCTACCCAGACGAAGAAGATGTTTTGGTTGCCGCCGAATTAGCCCTACCTCACCGAATGCGACGTAAACCTTTTCAAGATGTTGATTTTGATGTAAGAGGTCGCCTGAATTTAAAGTAAATATAAAGTATTTTATTAGTTTAATCATAAGCTGATAAAGTCAGAGGTGAGACTTGGTTGAAATAGCTCCATTTAAAGGAATAATGTTCAATTTAAACGAATTGAAAGATCATGGGGACCGTCTAATAGCTCCACCTTATGATATTATCACTGAAGAGGAACAGCTAAAATATCTAAATCTTCATCCTCATAATATTTTACATTTGGACTGGAACTTGAATGAAGCTGGTGACCAAGATAAATTTAGTTGGCATCAGAGATCTGGTCGTCTTTTACAGCAATGGTTGAAAGAAGGGATACTGACCCAGATAGAAGGACCAGCTTTTTTTTATGTAAAAACTGTCTGTCATAATCCCATCACCGACCAATCCATCGTGCGTCACGGTTTCATCTGTCGAATGAAACTAGTCGATTATGAGAAAAAATCCGCTGTTAAGTATCATGAAAAAACTTTCAGTAGTCATAAAGAAGAGCGTCTAAGTTTAATGAAGGCCACTCATGCTAATTTAAGCCAAGTCTTTGGTTTTTTTCCGGATGAGAAACGCCAGGTGTTTAACCTGATTAATGAGGTAACTGGGAGCGCAAAACCTGAGGTAGATCTTATTGATTATCGTGGGTTTAATCTAAAGCTCTGGGTAGATCAAGATGAGGGTCGGGCTGTTCGTTTAATTAACTTTCTTAAAGACAGTAATATATATATAGCTGACGGCCATCATCGCTATGAAACGGCTCTAAATTATCGTAATTATCTTCGAGCTGAAAGCCGGTACACCCCCGGAGCTGATTATGTTATGATCTATCTTTGTTCCATGAGCGACCCTGGATTAGTTATTTTACCGACCCACCGTCTGTTAAATGGATTCAATCTTCATTCTGATGATATTTTAAACTGCTTGTCCTTCTATTTTAAAATTAACGCTAAACCATTCACTCGAGAAAATGAACCAGCCATTAAAAATCAATTTTTAACTAAATTAAAAAAGCAAAAAAATAGTCTTGGTCTTTACCTGGCCGGCCGCCAGACTTATTATATTCTAAAACCTCTGAAAGTAGTTTGGGAAAACTTAGCTGCGCTTAGGGTGCCGCCGGAATTAGCTGCTTTGGATACGGTAATCCTCAGCGAAATAATTTTTAAAAAATCTCTGGGATTAACAGAAGATAAATTAAATAATCTGGAAGTCATTGATTATGTTTCCAACCTCAATCAGGCTCTGGAAAAAATTAATAGCCAGTCCCATAAGGCCGCCTTCATTTTGAACCCTAGTACGATAGAGGATATTTTACGAATCACTGAAAAAGGCTTGCTCATGCCTCACAAATCGACTTTTTTCTACCCTAAGGTAACCACTGGGCTAGTTATTAATCTGCTTAATTAGTTTTTAAGGAGGTAAATTTTAATTATGTCCCTTTTAATAGCTTCCGATATTCATGGTTCGGTCTCAGGGGCCAACTTAGTGCGTGATAAAGTCAAGGAGCTTGCTCCTGAGGCAGTGTTGCTTTTGGGTGATCTCCTTTATCATGGACCGCGCAATCATCTACCTGATCAATATGCCCCTTTAGAGACGGCTACAGTTCTGGCTGAGTTGGAGGTACCTATTATGGCCGTTCGCGGTAACTGTGAAGCTGATGTAGATCAATTGATGCTACCTTTTCATTTGGCTGAAAACGCATGGTTATGGTTGGATGGACGGCGGGTTCTAGCCTTGCATGGTCAGCAGCTTCCGGAAAACGGCGGCCACCTTAAAATAGAAAATGGGTTAACTATCTTATATGGTCACAGTCATCTGCCGATAGCGGAAAAGCGGGGAATGACTCATTATTGGAACCCGGGTAGCGTGGCTTTGCCTAAAGGGGGGCATCCGCCTAGCTTTGGTCTTTACGAAAAAGGTCGCTTTACAGTACTGTCTTTTAATGGTAACTCTCTGGTTAGAGATGCCTGGTGACGACTTTGGAACAGATTTTTTTTGGTGGCCGCATTTATACTTTGGACGAAAACAACCCTTGGGCTTCTGTTCTGGCTGTCAGAGAACGAAAATTGGTCTATGTTGGGAATGATCTCGCGGCTGCAACCGCGGTTGTTTCTCCTGCCGTCCGGCCCCAGGATTTGGGCGGTTGCTCGGTATTACCGGGTTTAATTGATAGCCATATGCACCTTATGGCTGAAGGGGCACGGCTGTCGGGGTTGACTCTGAATCAGCTAAGCTTGACTGAGGTTCTAGCCGCCGTTCGTCGTGAGGCCGCAGAGCTTCCAGCTGGGGAATGGATTGTCGGGCATGGCTGGAACCAGGAGGACTGGCCGGGTAGGCTTTGGCCTACCCGGGTCGAATTGGATAAGGTCGCCCCGGATCATCCTATAATTCTGGATCGGTGTGATAAACACTCTGTTTGGGTTAATTCGCAGGCCCTTGCTCGGGCTGGGTTGACGGCCGCTACTCCGGATCCGCTGGGGGGGGAAATTCTAAGAACGGGGGAGGGTGATTTTTTAGGTATTTTGACTGGCTCAGCCATTAAACTAGTGCGGAGCTTGGTACCAGTGGTGGGTGAGGAGAAATTGCACCAGGATCTATTGCGAGCCCAAACTGAATTTCTGGGGTTCGGAGTAACCGGAGGTATGGAGGCTTCGACTAGATTACGAGAACTGGCGATTATGAAAAAAGTCGCTAAGGAAGGACTTTTGAAACTTCGTCTTCAAATCATGCTCTATGCAGGGACGAATGAAGATCAGGAGTATTTAGCGGCGGGGGGGCAGCCAGAAAAATGGTCTAGCGACAAGCATCTTAACGTTGGGGGGCTTAAAATTATTTCTGACGGCTCTCTAGGTTCCAGGACTGCTTGGCTTCTTTCGGATTATGCCGACCGACCCAGCCACCGGGGTCAGCCTGGATATTCCGATAAAGAACTAACGGCCATTATGGCCCGTGCCCGCCGATATGGGTTGCAGGTGGCCGTTCATGCTATCGGTGATGCGGGTGTGCACCAGACTCTAACCGCCATGAGGCGGGTTCTGGAGCCGGAACCCGGTGATTACCGTTGGAGGGTTGAGCATTTTCAAGTAGTTTCGGAAGAAGATAGAGATCTGGCTCTAGCTCTAGGGGTTATTCCTTCTATTCAGGCGGCTGGCCTTATGACTGATTTGGACTTAGCCGAAGAGCGTTTGGGCCCAATTGCTTTGGCCCAGTCTTATCGCTGGCGGGAAATACTAGATCGGGGCGGAATTTTAGTTGGCGGTTCTGATGCTCCCATAGAATCAGCTAATCCTTTCGTGGGAATTTATGCGGCAGTGACCCGCCAGAATTTAAAAGGTCGCCCGCCCGGTGGTTGGCGGCCGGCCGACCGTCTGACTCGGTTGGAAGCTTTAAAATCTTACACTATTTGGGCAGCTTGGGCTATTTTCGCTGAAAACTATTTGGGTTCTTTAGTTCCTGGCCATTTGGCTGATTTTATTGTTTTAGATCGTGATCCGCTAACCTGTCCGGAGGTTGAGCTGAAGGCGGTTAAAGTCTTTAAAACTGTTATCGGTGGGGAGGTTGTTTTCGAGCGCTGAGGTCTTTAAAATTCGTTGTTTAGCCAGGTTTCTAGCCGGCCTTCCCGTAGATTTTCTAGGCTTAGGCGGGGTGCGCGTAATTGTTTGGCCAGTTCGCGGGTTAACTTATAATCATTGTAGGCTCCTTGGTCTGTATCAATAACTAGAAAATTAAGTCGTGGGTCATTTGCCATAAGTTCAGCCAGAGTTAGGGCTTCAGTCCAGGGATTTGCGCCTTCCGCCAGGGGGATGTTAGGACGGCCGTCAGTCATGAGGATAATTTGAGGGGTTAGGATCGGGTCTTTAGCCTGCTCTACTCGCAGAAGTTTACGGGCCATAACCAGGGCGGAGGAGAGTGGGGTTTTCCCACCACTGGGGAGTTCTGCCAGTAGTCGGGCCGCTAGATCGGGGCTATTAGTGGGGGGGAGCAATAATTCGGCCTGATGGCCGTAAAAGGCGATGAGAGCCACGCGGTCACGTTTTTGGTAAGCTTCAGCTAAAAGGGCTAGGACGGCAGCTTTGGCTTCTTCCATGCGGTAGAGAGTGCCGATAGAGCCGGATGAATCTACTAGAAAAAGAATCAGGCGACCGGTTTTTAGACGATATACCTTTTCTCTTAAATCGGCGGGGGTGAGAATGAGGGGGCGGGTGTCTTCGGTGGCTTTCATTTTTCTGAGCACCTGGTAAGGTGCAGCAGCGCGCAGGGTGGCAGCTAGGGCTAGGGGACGACCCAGGCGCCTAGCTGTGCTGCAATAAGAGCGCCCAGTGGCTTGGTTAGTTTCCCTGGTCTGGCGGCGACCGCTGTGGTTTTTAGGGCCCACTTCGTGTCGTTTTCTAGGGGAGATAGTCTTGAAGATCGGGGCGGATTTAAAAACAGTAACTATATCGGTTTTTTCTTCGTTTGTGAGGTTAGTATCGCGGCTTTCCGGTGGAATTTCAGGTAAATCGGGGAGATAAAGCGGTTCAAATAAATTCTGTTGGGCCTCTTTGTTAAGGCCCGCTTTTTCTATTCTGGTCAGCCGAGGTCGTTGGATTGGGGCGGGGCGGGTACGGGCCGGTAGAATCAGGGGGCTGACGGCCAGAATTTCTGGGGGACCAACCTGGTTCAGACCCAGTAAAGCGGCCCGGGCCCGGGCCGCTTTAGCTAGAGCTAGATCGCCCCGGTGCCCGGACAGGCTAGTTTCGGTGGCCAGAATAGCTATCTGTTCTCGGGCAGCCGGGTTTATTTTCAGGTCCGGTAAGCGCTTTCGGGCTTCGCGGATATTTGCGGCTAGGGTAGCCGATTGAGTGGCATAAAGTAGATGAAAGCCGTACGGGTCAGCCTCGAAAGCTAGGCGGCGGCGAACCACTTCGGCCCGCCGATTTGGGTCGGCCTCCCCGGCCAGAGTTACGGTCAGGGCGAAACGATCGACCAATTGCGGCCCTAGCTGGCCTTCCTCTGGGTTCATGGTGGCTAGGAGAGCTACCCGGGCGGGTGCGGTAGCCGACAACCCTTCCCGCTCTAGAAGTACCCGGCCCGCAGAGATGGTGTCTAGTAAAAGATGAGCTAGAGAGGGATCCAGTAGGTTGATTTCATCAATATAAATTAACCCTTCGTCGGCTTCGCTTAAGAGACCGGGCTTTAAAATTGGGCGGCCGGTTTTTAAAGTGTTTTCCCAATCTAGGCCGCCCAGAAGACGGTCTTCAGTTACCCCCAGGGGTAAGGTGCGAAAGGGAGCGGCTCTTGATTTAACTGGGGGTAGAAGCTCGGCTAGAGCTCGGGCCGCTGTCGATTTAGCTGTACCTTTTTCCCCCACCAGCAAAAGTCCGCCCAGAGAAGGGTCCACCGCCAGAATCAGGAGGGCCTCAACCATAAGCTCCTGACCGACCAGGGCGACCAAGGGATAAACAGCGCTAGGATTATTAGCGGGCTGGCTGAAAGCAGGTTCTATTTTCAGTAAAGGATCGGCCATTGATAAAAAATGTCCAGGTTCTGTAAAATTAATTGTGATATATAAAATCTAATTTATTTTAGCATAGGGAGCGGGGGAGGGCAAACTAAAGCTGGTTTAACCAATGTACAAAAAAATAAGCGTTCTTATTTTATTGCGTTATTACATTACGTCGGTTAATTTTATGAAACAAGATTAAGGTAATAAACTTAAGATGGCTTTCTTGCTCTATTTAGAGTTCCTGTAGAAAACGATTGTTTTGATAATTTTCTTTATCTTTTTTTATAGTTACGGCGTAAAGAAAGATTTATAAATGGTCCTATCTTCTATGGGTGAGGTATCATTTGTAGTTATAACTTAGAATCAGTTAGAAAAATTATATTTTTTCTTGATATGATAGTGTTAAAGAGAATTTTTTCTCAAGCGCGTTCTCTTTATGTAATAAACAGATATTTTGAAATTTTTCTCCGCCCCGTTAACTCCAATGTGTTGACGAAATAATTAAAACTATATTATAATTATTTAAAAATTAAGAGGTTAATATATTTTAATGCTCGATTAAATAAATATATTTTTAGTCCTTTGTACTTACGTGTAAGACTGGTCAGTCTTACTAAACAAAGCTAAAAATATATCTAAAAGAGTATTTTTAGTATAAAATAATCTAACTTATGGTAGTGTTAATTTTTTCTTATTAACTAAAAAAATAATCAGTTTTTTGGGAGATCGATTAAAATAATGGAGAGAAAAGAAATCTGCTTTAGCGAGTAAATATTATAATTATATAATATTATTGCAAAAATTTAGTGTTACTGGAAAAGTCAAAAAAATAAAATGTTCCTCACGAATGTTTAGTCTGAAGTTATTAGCATTGGATCAGTAGATTCGAATTTAGTTGCCGGTTTAGTTTTTTTAAAACGTATAATTCAAATCTCGTACTCGTTGTTATAGTCTTTTATAATCAAAGAATTAAGATATCCTGCTAGCCTATAAAGGGGCCTTGAATATTCTGTTAAATAGCTGTTATTAAATATAAATGAGATTGGTAATAAAGAAGATGTCATCATTTTTGGACATAAATTTTTAGGACTGCTTTCTTTATAATATTTAGAATATCAGCATATCGATCGGTAGAGGCTCTCCACTTAGTGGGTAGAAAAATTTTTGCCGGATTACTCGGCTGTGGTTATTATTCATTCTAGCACAAGTATTTGAAAGATTCTCCAACCCAGACTTAATTCTGTCTAGCTAATTTTATTAGGAGCGCACGATTTTTATCAAAAAACTAGAACTCGAAATCCCAAAGTTATGGGTTAAAGCTTCTGGGAGGATTACGACGCCTGTTTTGATTTTATCATCGATTTAGAACGAAAGCCGATACAATTATCCATTAATAGATTGCAAAAATACGAAAAACGTTTACGAAGCTAGCCCCTTAAGACTCTAGCGGTAAAAAAAAACGAGAACTTAATTAGGCGTTTTCACTTTTTGCGCTAGGCCATCAACTCTTTTTATATAAAGCAGGTATATCTTTCACTACTCAAGTTGTAAACCTTCAGCTGCAAAAAAAGATGCCCTATAAATAGTTACTTTATGTTGATATATAATTATAGCTTATTTAACAATTACTATAAATAGAATCCTATTTTTTTTGTTAGATTTTATTCGTTAAATTATATGAATAGTTGCTGGATGGGTTCATAAATATAGTGAAATTATCTTTGCTGGGGAAAATGCCGCCGCCCGCTGTTGAATGGAGTTAGGAATTTCGCCTGGGCCTAGAAAAAAATTGAGCTTTTTTTAACTCTGATTAAGAAAAGGAAGTTCATAAGTCGTTTGGTCAGGTACGGCTTAAACGAAAGATTATACGGCCTGGGTCGGTAGATCACTAGCTGACAGGATTAATTCAGAATGAAAGAAAAGAAGTCTAATAGATCTTTTTAGCTTTCAGCCGGGCCAGCTTCTGGTCAGTCTGGATTTAGGCGGGGCCAAGTTTAAAATGGCGTCTCAAGTTAAGCTAAAGATTGTATATTTGTAATTATTTAGTTTGTTTAGTCAAGGGATAGATAAAAATAGTAAGCTTTTAATGGAAGAGTTAGTAAAGAACATATCTTTATGGGTCATAAATCGAAGGGGTTGTCTTCATAATTTCGTAGCCGGATTAAAAGATTGCGTGATTTTAATTGGGCTCTTTTGGTTTGTTTTACCTGGTGGGCCTATTGATTCAAGCTATTATAGCTCAGTATTTTTTAGAATTATTCGGTAGCGGGTCCGCTCTTTATTAGCTTCCAAGAGATTCAGACAACCAGCAATGGGTTCAATTTTTTTATTTAGATATTTAAGCAGTGAAATTACTTTTCTTACCCGACTTTGGCTATCATCTTTTCTAACGACAATAAGTTTATTTAATTAAGTAGTGTGTATTATAGAGAGCATGAAAATTTTCGGTGTAGGTGTAGTAAGGGATACAGTAATTATAACAAAAATAGCGCTGATTGTGAGGTAAACGGCCTGTATCTTAACGGTCTTCCCATATTGAGCGGTATGGATTATACTTGCAGGGGAATCGACAGTTATTTTTATCTTTGTTCATTATATGAATATTTTAGTTCTGTATTTTGTGAGAATGGTGGAGATTTTAATTTTAAAAACTTGGCGGCTTACATATTCGACTTCACGGCAGACTTATTTTAATAATTTAGAACGAATTATTTTTAGTATTTCGATATAATCTGGCCGATCCATTGATTTGAGAGTTTTACCTTAATGACCCAGTTGAGTGATTTGATAGTGTTGGCTTTTAACTTTAGATTTCTTTTGGTGATTGGGGTCTTGAAAAGGTAGTATATTGGTAACCTTTAATTTTTTTGTTAAACGTCCATAAGAAATATGCATCGGGCGATAGGAAGTTCGATAGTTGCTTTAAGGGCAGGTGATAAACGCCACTTAGTGGGTATCAGACAGCAAACATTTTTGATAAGTTCCTTGTGATTTGCGTCTTTGAGAAACATAAAGATTACTGATGTTTATGTTCTGAAACAATATAACCCAGGTTTTTTAGACGAAAAAAATAGTCTTTAACTCACCGGAGACGCATTAAAGTGAAGGCTTTTACTTTTAATCTGTAGATAGCGAGCTTTGGTTGGAATATAAAAACATGGCGACGGCATTTATACAGTCGTCACTTGGCTAAGCTATTTTTTACAAAAATACATTAAGTATTTTTTCAATTAGTGTTATACTGTTTTCAGTCTATAGCTGAGCAATTACGATTATTTTTTGTACGCTCAATCGGAACTTTCTAAAATATATTTTGTCGGCTAGGCTTGCGGCTCTTGACAAATCTTTATAGTCTAAATATTATACCGTATCATTTATGGGTTTAAGTGTTTACTAAAGAA
>LQAB01000408.1_pt1 | contig 26946 bp, 10 predicted proteins | sample 654521 | NCBI WGS metagenome assembly LQAB01 (sample SAMN00762031, study PRJNA78659) | termite gut metagenome | isolation source: bacterial endosymbionts found in Trichonympha flagellates filtered from... | host: Zootermopsis nevadensis | place: USA: Mt. Pinos, Los Padres National Forest, CA ... | reverse complement strand
TCAGAACTGAAGCCGGAAGAACCTGTTTTCAACCTAACGCCGCTAGCTATAGCCCCGCTTTTACCTGAAATACCCCCAGAAGAAGCAACCCCAAAGCCAGAAGAATTAGAACTAAAAATTAACCAGAATGAAAATTTGGAACAACAGCTGAAAGATCTGCAAAAACGCCTGGAAAAAGCTGAAAAACAAACTGAGGAATTCAATCAGCGACTTCTGATTCTAGAACAACAGCAACAATGGGAAAATCCGAAGTTAGATAACAAATTGGAGAAAGACCAGCCAGGGCCGGAACCGATCTATCCTTCCGGTTCAGCCACCTAACCATTATATACTTCAGAGGCCGCAAACGGCGGATTAGCTAATGGACAACTGCTAATCTTACTCTTAGTTATAGTAGATATCGTAACCGGTTGGGAAAATATTATGGAATTTCTTGAAGCAAGAGTTTCAAGAGTACTACTCCAACTAGAGGCATCTAGTTAAAAATTTTGTTTAATATATAAGTTATTAACTATAAAATAATTTAAGGATTTGAATGATAACCAAGCCGTTCAAAAGTAGATACACATTCTCTACTTTCAATATTTTTGTGGAGAGGTAACTTTTTAATGAGCCGTACCTTACGCGTCACCTAATTTATTTCATTTTCGTTAACACATTGAAGTTAAAGGGATGGAAAAAAATTTCAAGGCTTCTATTTTATTGCATGAGGAAAAAGCACTTAAAAAAGAAATTCTCTTTAACACCAGCGTTTAAGAAAAAATATTATCTTTCTGACTGGTTCTAATTTGCAAATAAAAGTAATACCTTACCTTTGGAAGATAGTGTCGTCTATAGGATCTCCCTTACGTTGTAATTAAAAAAAAGAGATAAAAGAAATTATTAGAACGACCAATTCCTATAAGTGCCCTAAAAAGATTGAAAAAGCAAAGAAAGCCAAGAGCTACCTTAAGACTGTTGCCTCGAATTTGTTTCGTGAAAATAAGCGAAAAAATCAGCAGCTAATTTAGAAATTTATCAAAAATAACTTATTGGTTTTCAATCATATTTTGGCATAACAACAAAAAGATAAAAATAAAACTTGTAGTTTATTATGAAAGGTAAAAAATACAAAAAATATGGATTCAATTCGAAAGTCTCAATAACGGTGACTAAGACTCATAGTATAATTGTAGCTACTAAATTTTTTGTTCGAAACCCCTATGGTAATGACACGCTTGATGACACAATCCAATAAATAGCTAAAAGTTAAATCATAAAGCAGAATTAAAATCTATGACTAAAATTGTCGAGATCGTAGAATAGTTGAAGGGATCCAAATATTAACACCAGAAGATTAAGGTCAAAAAATTAGCGAACTTAAAAAATAAAAACATAACAACATAACAAACGATGTAATGTAATGAAACTAATTATCAGATATCTTAAATTAAACTTTCGAATATTTCAATTTTTTCTGAAAGAAATTCTAAGAAATGAAATCAATACTCTCAAGGCTACCGCCGCTTTCAACTTCATGAAATGGATGCGGGAAGTAACTCTATTTACATCTAATGATTTTAAGACTTTTTACTGCACTTTACACCAAAGAATCGACTACATAATTATAATATTAATTTACTAAAATAGATTCCTCTACTCCCCGTTATGTTAATCGAATCTCCAAAATACCAACTAACTTTTTGGTGAATTAGAAAAATTAACAAATTTAAATTTATTAGATAAGCAAAAAAAATCTAATTGTTAATTTCCTCCTGATGAATACATGATTCACCGTTAGAGCCGCTAAGTAAGTGAAAACGCATACCTTTTTTATAAATAATTTCAGGATTTTTAGTACTGTTTCTAACCATTGGAGCTAAAATTCTTCCGTTGTAATTTTATGATTAGTCAGAAAGGGTTAAAATATCATAACCCATCGGAGTTACAGCCACAGTATGCTCAAATTGGGCTGAAAGCTGACTGTCAGCGGTAATTGCTGTCCAATTGTCTTTGAGTATTTTAACTCCTGAAACTCCTTCATTAATCATCGGCTCAACGGTCAGAACCATACCGGTTTTAAGACGAAGGCCGACGCCGCGTTTGCCGAAGTGAGGCACACTAGGATCTTCGTGAAACTCCCGACCGACCCCGTGGCCCACAAAATAGCGAACAACCGAATAACCCAATGGTTCCACATAATTTTGAATAGCCGCCCCGATATTACCCAGTCGAGCCCCGTTTCTGATCTCTTGTATACCTAGATGCATAGCTTTTTCCGTGGCTTCGACCAAAGCTCTAGCCTTAAGAGAAGCTCCGTCCATAAGGAAACTGCGGGTGGTATCACCAAAATACCCGTCTAGAATGGTAGTAACATCAATTTTAACTAAGTCACCCTCATGTACCACGTTGGAGCCGGGAATACCATGAACTACTACTTCATTTATAGAGATACAACTAGAGGCCGGATAATTTCGATAGCCCAAAGTAGCCGGTGTAGCCCCATGGTCTCTAATAAAATCATGAATTAATTTATCTATAAAGCTAGTTGTTACCCCAGGCTTTAATTCACTAGCCGCAAAATTAAGAGTACGAGCGGCTAGGCGGCCGCTTTGACGAATTAGTTCGATTTCTTCATTGTTTTTTATATAAATCATAATAACCGTTCACGGGATATATTTTTTTTGCAAGTAAAGGCTTATAACTTGAGTAATGAAGGATGTGCCTATTTTATATATAAAGAGTTAATAACCTAGTGCAAAAATTGAAGAAAGGAATACTTCCTTATAATGTAAGTAACATTAGTTGTTTAGATACGCTCTATTCAATTACACCTAATTTCAGAGCAAGTCCCCTGAGTGACAGCCCTATTTAAAATTATAAAACGGATGGTTTGTTAGGCCAAGTTATTGGTACGCTCTATTTCCGGGTCGGCAATGAGACGTAGATATGACTCACCATCTTTGCGAAAATATCTAGCTAAGTTCTTAGTTTTTTTACCGTAACCGCTTTGGTCTGTCTACCTTACTAACTTTCCCTATTTATGTTTTCACCTCCATTGGATGGAGATTCCAATTTAATCAACTAATTTCTCGGTGGTTCCAATAGCTCAACAGTCGGCGACTCCTGCCTTCTTTTTCAGCATGTTAAATACTGGAATATTTTTTCCAGAATAGATCAAAAAATTGACCTGCACAGACATTTTAACAACCGCCAAAAAAATATTGTTTCCAGATTAAAAAAGATTCACTTCAAAATAAAATTCTAGATTACTAAACTTAGGTGCTAGCCTAGCTTTCGACCCGAATACAAGCCTCACCACTTATAAAATTAAGACCTATGGCCCAAAAACAGCTGAACAAATCAATCAACTTATCATAAAATTTAACGAAGCCATACTAAATGAATCGCGGCCGCTAGAATTCGCTGAGCATGGCTGCAACTGAAGTCAAACTAGACTAAGAATACCTAGCCAAGACCCACACCATCATGCTGGCGATGCACGAAAAAACTACCCTGATACCCATCTAATCGACAGCGGAACTAAAGGAGGTCCGAGCCTCTCATACAGAAAGATTAACCCTCGGTGGAAAATTTGAAACGCCGGCTGAAAGCGATAAACAATTATTTACAATCGAAACGTAACAAATTTTCGGCCTGATCTTCGAGTAACCAGAAGTGAGGTTATATAAGTAACGAACCTAAAGGCCGATACCTAGTGACCTTAAGTCGTCTCTTCTACTAAATGAATCTCTTTGCCCAACCATAATAAAACTAATAACCCTAACTTTTTTAATAGCCGCCCTGCTACTGAATCTAATCCAATTAATCGTAACCACCATTGAGAAATATACGAGTTTTTGAATTACACCTTAAGGACCGTAATAAAAAATATAATTATTTTTTATATACGTATCAAAGTTGACTGGAACGGACCAGATACAATTATTACCAGCCTGAATAAAAAAACCGAAAATTTATTACACAATATTTGGCGTAGACTTTCGAATTAGCTGGTTTTTAATGTTTCTGGCGGAGAGAGAGGGATTCGAACCCTCGGTAGAGCTTTAAACCCTACACTCGCTTAGCAGGCGAGCACCTTTAGCCTCTCGGTCATCTCTCCAGTTAGCGACACCCAATACTTTAAATTTCACTAAACCCAGTCATCAATAATTCCATCAACTTTTATTTAGATTCGGGATCTTTTGATGAAGTCAATTTAACATCCTGACGATTTTTCGTCAAGTTATCTGAGCTAAAATCAGCGATTCTCATTATTAGTATATATTGAAATATACTTGAATTTATATTAAATTATATTAAAAAATATTTAGAAAAATATTTTTTTTGCTTCGGAGGTAGACTAAAGAAACGCTAAATAAGCATTTTAATTAGAATATTTACTATTCTATATCTAACATATGCTCAGCGTATTTTCTATTTTTTTATGTAAGGTCCTTCTTCTCTGGCCCACTAACGCACTCTTCAAGGGCTGCATAGTCGTTCCAATTTACAAATTTATTTTCAAAATATATAAATCCTTTTAAACAACTATATTTATTTATTTTATTAGATATTTTTTAATATTTTTCTGACTTACATCTAATATATACCCTGAAGCCCTTTAAATGATGATAGGTTTTTAATTGCTTTGAATGAGGTTGGGTATTCCAATTTCCATAAAATATTTTGTTGAAATTACTCTACTAGAAAGTATCTCGATGGGGAAATAAAATTTTTTCACAGAATTTTAAAAACCGTCATTATCGCGCCGGATTAAAATACAGCCCTATCTCTGACTCCAGAATTTATAACCACGCAATACGAGAGTAAGTAATAAAACTATAAATAGAAAATCGTCTCGCGCCTGTTAATTAAGTAGGCTTTAAAAGCTAAAGAACTGCGCCCTATTTTTCTGGATAATGACTTTCATACCGACCAACTATTCCACGAAAAAACTTTGCAGCCTGAGTTCAGCTTCAGCTTTAACTATAAGCTTCCAGCCATAAGACTTTATAAGAGTATCTTTCTGGAGTTAAACTGGATGGTTTACTTTTTACAACCCTGTTACAAGCAAAGACTAAAGAAAAATATCGCTATAGATGGCTAGGAGGAATCCCAATTAGCGATGGCGAAAACTCTTTGAAAGTCAACTGGGTTAGTCTTGAAATGACAGGTCCCGCCGATAAGGCAAAGCCTTCGACCTATGAATTTCACTATCAACCTTAACTCTTCCAAAGACAACATTGAAAGCTTACTCGAATGCAGCGAAAGTCGGTGAATAACAGAGAATGAAACCTTTAGTATATTAAAAAATAACGACTACACTTTTGAACACATTTTCGGACACGGAAAAGAAATTCTCACCGCGCTTTTGATAGTATTTAATTTGCTGTCCTTAACTATGCACAGTGTTTACCAACTAGCCAAAATACTAGAGCAAAAAGCGTAAAATAACATTACTACCAAAAACATCTCTTCACTCATCTCTGGTCCATCAGCATACATCACGTCTTCACCTCCTTAGATGCGCTCCTCAGGACTGTTATATTAGATACCCCACCACTACAAATATACTACAACTTAGCTTTCATTCTTGTCATATAACCCCAAAATTAAAATTACTGAACCAACGCGTTTAAATTAGGTTAAGTTTCAAGTTCATTTAACAACTACCGCTTTAATAAAATTATTTTTATTATCAGTATTTTAACTAAAAATTGCAAAAACTATTTAAGCTGGTACTAGTCCAACTTTATGTTTAAATTATCTATTTATTTAGTCTTGATTGAATAAGTCTTGATTCATAAGCAATTATAGTATAACATTGTATAGATTGCATGAGGAGAATTAAACCCGAAATTAAAATATGAAGAAATATAACTACGTTAGCCATAACTTAAGCTTTTGCCTGAGTTCTTCTATCGTCTGGCCACCAACTATTCCCGGTTACCAATTAACCTTTATTAGGGATAATCCGGTTTTGGAACAAAAATTTTTAACTAGTTTTCTATCAGCCCGGGAAATAACTTTTATCCAGAGCCGAACCGAACCGGCCGCTCAGCGTCAATGCTTGCTGGGCCGCTTGGCGGCTAAGGCAGCGGCCGGGCGAAGATGGAATATCCCCTGGGAAGAAATTGAGATTCTACCCGGACCTTCAGGCGAGCCACTAGCTATAAAAATAAATACTGAAATCAGAGTAGGATATATCTCCATCAGTCACACCAGCGGGGCTGCTATCGCCGCCGCCGCTGGAGAACCAGTTGGTTTAGACGTTGAATCCCGCTTTCGTCACTTAAGTGATCAGGCTTGGAAATGGGCTTTTAAGACCGAGGAAAGAGGTCTAGCTGAAGAGGGGGCCGATTACTATCCCACCCGACTGGCCCTTTGGTGCGCTCGTGAGGCTGCAGCCAAAAGTTGGGGACGGGGTCTTTTGAACCACTTGAACCAGGTTCAAGTAACACAAGCTGATTGGCCAGCTGGTTATCTATGGATAACCTGGCTAGGGGAAAAAACCCGTATTTGTGAAACATCTCTCCTACTTCAAGAAGAATATCTTGTAGCTCTGACTCGGAAAAATTTTTATATTTAAAGAACTACAACCAAGGTAGACCAACGTATGACTTTGAACCAGGAAAAAATTTTCCCGGCCCTGGCTAATCCGAACCAGGCTTTATATGTCAAGACTAATGGTGAACTAGGCGTAAAAGGGGGGGCTGATATAAAAGCAATTATCCCAGCTATACCTGTTGCAGCCTTTGGCGACCCAGCCTTCAAGACTGAATATAACCTAAAATATGCTTATGTAGGTGGAGCCATGGTAGGCGGCATAAGCTCCCGAAAAATGCTTAAAACTCTAGCTGAGGGAGGTTGCTTAGGTATCTTTGGAGCCTCCGGCCTGACTCCGCCCAAAGTAGAAGATGAAGTGGCCGCCCTTAACCGGGAATTAAATAGCCAATCCTTCGGGTCTTGCCTAATCCACACCCCGCACGATCCCCTGTGGGAAGAAAAAGTGGTCGAAATATATCTAAAGCACGGAATCAGAGTTATTGAAGCTTCAGCCTTTGTGCAGATTACCCCCCAACTGGTTCGCTATCGTCTGAAGGGCGTAACTAGACGACCAGATGGAAGTTTAAACATCCCCAACCATATTCTGGCTAAGGTCTCCCGATTAGAACTAGCTCGGCGTTTTTTTTCTCCGCCGCCAGAAAAAATGGTTAAAATAGCTCTGGAACAAGGTTGGATCACCTCGGAAGAAGCGGCCCTCGCTCCATATCTACCCATGGCCGGAGATTTAACCGCAGAGGCCGATTCAGGCGGCCATACCGATTTCCGACCGGCCCTAACTCTGTGGCCGGCTATGGTGAATGCGGCCAAAGAGTTCAGTTCGAAGCACAAATATCAATCTCCCCTACGTGTGGGCGCGGCCGGGGGCATAGGTACGCCTTGGGCTCTTTTAACCGCCTGTGAAGTCGGAGCCGCTTATTTTGTTACCGGCTCTATCAATCAAGCCTGCCTGGAATCAGGCTTGGCCCCGGCTGGCCGGGAACTTCTAGCTAAAGCTAGCCAATCTGATGTAGTTCAAGGCCCAGCGGCGGATATGTTTGAACTAGGAGCCAAAGTTCAGGTACTTAAGTTCGGCACCCTTTATGCCATGCGGGCTCAAAAACTAGCCGAAGCTTATAAACAGTATGCTTCATTAGAAGAAATTCCGCCGGCGGAACGCGATAATATCGAGACCCAGATTTTTAAACAGCCTCTGACCGAAATCTGGGCCCAAACCCAGGCTTTTTTCGTTGAGCGCGACCCAGTTCAGGCTGAAAGAGCTGCTAAAGACCCAAAATTTAAAATGGCCCTAGTTTTCCGCTGGTATCTAGGCCAATCCTCCCGTTGGGCTATTAGCGGAGCGGAAGATCGTCGACCAGACTGGCAAATTTTCTGTGGTCCTGCAATGGGGGCTTTCAATGAATGGGCAAAAGGTACCGTCTACGAACAGGTTGAAAATCGCCGAGTTATGGATCTAGCTCTGAACCTTTTTTACGGAGCCGCAATTCTGATGCGGCAAAATCTAGCCGTAGCCGTCGGTCTGCTCCCATTCGACACGGTTCCCGCAATAAAACCCCAGCCCTTTGAAAAAATAAAGCCTTATATCCAGCCATCGGCTTAAGCGTGAGTAATATATCAATGACCCCGGCTTTATCCCCCGGCCATGAACCTATAGCCATCATCGGCCTAAGTTGTATTTTCCCCGGTGCCCGGGATCTTGCCACCTACTGGGCAGAGATCCAAGACGGTCGGAATGCCCTGGGAGATATACCTTCCGAGCACTGGTCTACCTCTGATTATTATAACCCAGATCCTAAAGCCGAAGATAAGACCTATTCCCGGCGAGGTGGCTTTATAGCCCCAGTGCCCTTTGATCCTTTTAAGTACGGTATTGTCCCCAACGATCTGTTCGCCATCGACACTACCCAGATACTGGCTCTAATAGTCGCCGACCGAGCCTTAACCGATGCCGGTTACGGCCCCGGCTTAAACAATTACAGCCACCACCGCACTTCCGTCATCCTGGGAGTAACCGGAGCCTTAAAAATGGTGGTCTCAATGGGTAGTCGCCTAGCCTACCCCCAATTAAAAAAAGCTCTGGCCGATAGCGGAATTAATCCGGCCACCTCCGCCGAGGTTCTAAAGCGTTTTGCGGCTGAATTTACCCCCTGGCAGGAAAATTCCTTCCCCGGTCTTTTAGGTAATGTTGCCGCCGGACGCATTGCTAACCGCTTAAATCTTCAGGGTTCCAACCTAGTAGTAGACGCGGCCTGTGCTAGCTCCCTGGCGGCTGTTCGCCACGGCTTGATGGAGTTGAGGAGTGGCCAGGCCGATCTAGTTGTAACCGGCGGAGTTGATGCCTTCAATGATCCATTTATGTACCTATGCTTTTCCAAGACCCCGGCCCTATCGCCCACCGGTGAAGTGAGGCCCTACGATCAATCAGGTGACGGGACCCTGTTAGGGGAAGGAGTAGGGGTTCTAGTTCTAAAACGCCTCTCTGAAGCCCATCGCGATAACGACCGTATCTACGCAGTTATCCGGGAAATAGGTTCATCCAGTGACGGTAAGGGCACAGCCATTTTCGCCCCGGCGCTAGAAGGACAAAAAAGGGCTCTGCAAAATACTTATGAAAGCGCCGGCCTTGATCCCGGCACGGTAGAACTAGTAGAAGGACATGGTACGGGTACAGCCGTAGGTGATGCCGTAGAAGTGGAGGCCCTAACCAACGTTTTTAATCAAAGCCCCCGGAGGAGTAGTGGCTGTCCCTGGAGCGCTCTAGGTTCGGTCAAAGCTCAAATCGGTCATACCAAGGCGGCGGCTGGAGCGGCCGGACTCATTAAAGCGGCTCTGGCTCTCTATCACAAAATTTTACCGCCAGCCGCTAAAGTTAAAAATCCTCTACCGACCCTAATCCGCGCTGATTCTCCTTTTTACCTCTCATCGCGTCCTCGCCCCTGGCTGCGACCGGCGAATTTCCCCCGGCGAGCCGCCGTTAGCGCTTTTGGTTTTGGAGGTAGTAACTTCCACGCCCTTTTGGAAGAAGCCGGACCAGACAAACCCGAAACGGAACCATATCCATTTGAATTATTAGTTTTTTCAGATACAACCCCGACTAATCTAGCCCGTCAATTGGATAAAATCACAACCGGGCCGAATTTCAATCGGGCCGCCGCAGAAACTCGGACAACCCGATGGGTCAAAAACCAACCCCGCCTAGCTATCTGCACCACTGAAACCCAATGGCCTTTTTTAGCCAGCCACTTGAAACAACTTTTAGCCCAACCTAACCCAACCACCAGCGAATGGCCCACCAATACCTTTTTTGGAAACCAACCCGCCGAACCTTTAAAATACGGTTATCTAAAACCTAACTCCAAATCAATCCAAGCAAATCTACTTTTGAATCTAGCTCTGACCTGGCCGGAAATGCTTGAAGCTTTAAATGAGGGAGAACGCGAATTAGCAGCTCTAGCCCCGGATCTCGCCCCCTTAAGCCTAATCCTTTATCCCCCAGACCTAGCTTCCCCAATTTTTTCTAAAAAGCTTGATGACCAACGAGAAGATCAGCGTTTCCGCCTAATAACTGCCCAAGCTCTAAACCGGGGCCTAAAAAATATTCTGGCTAAATTCGATCTGACTCAAGCATCAGAATTTGATCCAACCCAAGCAACGGACGATAATCTAGTCACCCTAACCTTTAATGATGATCTATCGGACGGAAGACTAGATCTAGCTATTTTTTTAGGCCGTCTAATCGCCCTAGGCCTTCAAGTTGATTTAACCGCCTGGCCTAATTCCGTAACTCCACTTGAAAAAACTAGACCGAACTTCACCGTAATGGTTTCCGGGGCCAATATGAAACCCAAAAAAAATATTACTCCCCCCTCTCCCCCTAAAATAAAGGCGGGTAAACAATCACTCCTGGATATTTTAGAAAATCTAACCTCCGAAACAGCCCGTTTACATCAGAATTTTCTGAACCAACAAGCCGAAGCACTACGCCTCATCAAGCAGGAAATAAAATACCTAACTCCAACCCCAGCGAACCTAACTCTGACGACTCCACTTCCAGAACTACCACTCCCTTTACCACCCCCCCCCTCATTGCCACCAGCCACGATTTCGTCTGCGGAAAAGCTACTAACTATTGTCTCCCGAGAGACCGGCTACCCAATTGAAACATTAAGTCTAGATTTAGAAATGGAAAGCGATCTGGGACTAGATTCCATTAAAAAAGTAGAAATAATGTCCGTCCTGAGTGAAATTGAACCTAGTCTAGAAGCTCTTCCAGCCGAAACTCTAAACAACGTCATTACGTTAAGAGATCTAGCTACCCTTCTAGATACCCCTCCTACCCCAGCGCCTGAGGTAAAATCGGCCACCAAACCTGAGGGCTTATGGCCCCTTCTTCAAGAAGTTCTGGCCCAGGAAACCGGTTACCCCAAAACTATACTGAAACCCCATATGACTCTAGAAGCAGATCTGGGTCTAGATTCAATAAAGGTAGTAGAAATAGTCAGCCTGATAAGTGAACGCTTGGGAGGTCTAACGCTTATGACGACTGGCTTTATCGGCAATACTAGAACTCTGGCCGATTTAACCCAAGCTCTGGAAAAGGCCTCCCTACAACAATCTATAGGCCCGGTTCATATCCCAACCGATCCTATTTTAACCCCGTCGCTCCCTCCGCTTCTTCCGCCTCAAGACGACGGCAAAGATTCAGTAGTTGATTTAATTTTGGAAGTAATCGTTCAAGAAACTGGCTATCCCAAAGAGATGCTAAATTTAAATCTAAGCCTGGAAAACGATCTGGGACTGGACTCAATCAAAAAAGTGGAAATAATATCCACTTTAAATGAAAAAATACCCCTGCCCGCTAGTTGGTCCACCGCTAACGTTTTAAGTAAGCTAACCACCCTAGCTGACCTAGCAGCCCTAGTTAGCCAAAATCTTCCGGCTCCACCTTCTATGATTTCATCATCTTCAGTTCCACCTTCCTTTAGTAAAATTTTACTAGAAACAATAGCTCAGAAGACTGGCTATCCTAAGGAGATGCTTAATTTGAAGGCCGACCTCTATACTGATCTAGGGTTAGACTCAATTAAACGGGTGGAAATAATGTCGGCCCTAAATGAAAAATTAGAAGCCTTAGGCTGGTCTCTACCACCTCTGGAAAAATTAAATGAAGTCCGGACTCTAAATGAACTATATAACCTTTTAAAGAGCCACGGAGAGCCGACTGCTCTATCGCCTTCTCTGGAAACCAGAAAACGGAGGCCAGGCCGGCCGCCTAAAAATAGCCTCCCGTCTTTTAAAGACACCCTAACTGAAGCCAGTCCTCAGACGTTAACCACCCAAACATTGGCTTTCCAGGTACAAATGGAACCACTAAAGGTGCCCGATACTGAACCGGCCCGTCCAACTCATACCTTGATATTAGCTGATGATGGGCCTCTAACCGAAGCTTTATCTGGCTATTATACTGAAACAGGGTTCGTCACCCACCTGACTTGGTTAGAAGCTGAAAATTGGGTTTCACTACCGTCTTCATTAGAAGGTCTTGTTATGATTTGGCCCGGAAACGCAAGAAATAAAAATATTCCCCAGACAGCTTTCCGGCTTTTAAAGGCTGCCGCCCCCCCCCCTCGGGCCTCCCTTGAAAAAAAATGTCTGTCTTTAGTTCTGGGCCTGACTTTTATGGGTGGCGCTTTCGGATTTAACCCTGTATCGCTGCCTCCCCTCGGCAACCTAGATTATTTCTCCGCCGCTCTGGCCGGCCTGTTAAAGACCGCCGCCCGGGAATGGCCCGATGTCCGAATTCGAGTGGTGGATTTACCTGCCGAAGCTATTGATTTAGCCGCAGCCAGTTATCTTCCAGCTATTCTAGCTGCAACTACCGCCAACGCTCCATTTGAACTAGGCCTAACAACTCCAAAAAACTTTACAACTCCCCAACTTTTACCTTATAAAATTAAGAATGTCCGAGTGCGGCATCTACGGAAGGGTCAAACGATAGTGGTCACCGGTGGAGCCCGAGGGATAACGGCCGCCGCCCTCAAGGAACTAGCCCGCCTCTGGTCTCCCCATCTAGTCATTATGGGTCGAACCACTTTAGAGCAGGCTGAGCCGGAATATCTAACCTCTTTTAAAGATGAATCAGCCCTTCGCCAAGCCATATGGGATCAAGCCACTAATAAACCAAGCCCTCAGGAACTCGCACGAGTCGCAGCTAGAGTGCTAACTAACCGGGAAATCAAGGCTAATCTAGTAGCTCTGGAAAAAGCCGGTTCAAAAGTAACCTATCTATCAGGAGATTTTATAAATCCGAATTTTTTACTAGCCTCTTTAGATAAAATCAAACGCCTTTACGGTCCAGTCTACGGCTTGATCCATGGTGCCGGAGTCCTAGCTGACAGCCTCATTGCCAACAAAAAAGAGGCCGACTTTAACCGAGTCTTCAGAACCAAGGCGGAGATGGCCGTTCTAATTATGGAAAATCTAGCCGACCAACCCCTAAACCTTGCCGTTTTTTTTTCATCCTCCACAGCACGTTTCGGTCGGTCAGGCCAAGCTGATTACGCCGCAGGCAACGAAGTTTTGAACAAACTGGCCCAGAGCTTGATTCAAAGCCGTCCCCAAATGAAATGCCTATCAATTAATTGGGGCCCATGGGCCGGTGGCATGGTTGATACTTCTCTAAGCCATCTTTTTAAAAAAGAAGGAGTGGGCCTAATTCCCCTGGCCGAGGGGAGTAGATTTTTCGCAACCCTAGCCGGAACACCAAAAAATGATCCAGTAGAAGTAGTAGTTCTGGGCCCTGGTACTAATCTAGTAAGTCTAAACTGGAAATAAGCCTATGGCCAGGCGAACCAGAAACAAACATCAAAGGCTAGACGCCACCCAGATTACGGCTGTAGTTGGTCTAGGGCTCTCCCTACCCGGCGCAGTTTCAATCGACGAATTTTGGTTTAATATTCTGGAAAACCACAGATTTTTTACTCCGGCCAGCGCACTAGACTGGGGGGCCGACCCAGAATTATTCTACCAGCCGGGGGGGCCAACTTCCGATAAGGCGTATAGTTTAAACGGGGCTTTCAACTATCGACGGGCCATCGACCCAGAAGGTCTGAAGCTACCCGACAATTTTGATTTAAAAGGCGCCGACGGCTCTCTGGCTTTCTGGCTAACGGCCGGACGTGACGCGGCGGCCGAAGTAACCTGGAGTGGTCTTGATCCGGCCCGGGTAGGAGTTATTTCCGGCCATACCATCCTACCTAGCACAGCTATGGCTGAAGCAGCAGTAAGCCTCTATACTCGCGAAGCCACCCGAAACTGGCCCACTAAACCCCATTTAGACCCTCCCCCTCAAGGGGCCTTCCGACTTCTAGGCTATTCAGCTCGACTGTTAGCTCAAGCTCTAGGCTTCTCTGGTGAAGCCTTTACCCTCGATGCCGCCTGCGCCTCATCCCTCTACGCCGTTCACTTAGCAACCCAGAAACTTTTAGCCGGAGAATTAGATGCGGTCATCACTGGCGGGGTAGCCAAGGCCGATGCCCTATTTACTCAAATTGGCTTCAGTCAGTTAAGAGTCCTGGCTGCCTCTGGAACTATCTCCCCTTTTGACGCCAGAGCTGATGGTCTTATTGTAGGAGAAGGAGCGGTCGCCCTAGTTTTAAAACGCCTAGATCGAGCCCTGGCTGATGGAGATTCGATAAGAGCACTCATCCGCGGAGTAGGACTCAGCAATGATATGAGCGGCACCATTCTAGCTCCGCAAGCTGAAGGCCAACTAAGAGCTATGAAAGCGGCCTGGCTGAACGCAGGCCTTTCCCCCCGAGCCGTAGGCTTAATTGAAGCCCACGGCACTGGTACTATTCTAGGGGATAAGGTTGAGGTGGAAACCATAAAACACCTTTTAGCCGACCCGGATTTTCCAGTTCCAGTTCGACCTCAGGCTCCGCCAGTTTTAGGCTCAGTCAAAAGCAATATCGGCCATCTACTATCAGCAGCCGGAGCGGCAAGTTTAGCTAAGAGTATTTTAGCCTTAGAACATCATCTTCTTCCTCCCACCGCTGGTTTCGAAAAGGAAGCCCCAGCCCTTAATCTGACCATTGAACCAGCTCTGCGGATTCTGACTAAGCCGGAACCCTGGATCGCCCCTTCGGATGGAAATTCCCGCCTAGCTATGGTCAATGCTTTTGGCTTCGGTGGGGTTAACGGCCAAGTTATAGTTGAAGAATTCCAACCTGAAAAATGGGCTATTCCAACTAAACCGAAAGAAAAGTGTCACAAAACAGTCCCAACCACCGTTTCGCCGCCCTACCCTCCAGTACGTCTTTTGTCCGCTCTGGCCCTTTCCGCGCCCTGGCCAGATTTTGCCTCTCTGGCTCAAAACTGGATGAACGCCGAAGGCCCACCTATAATTTCTACTCGACGCTTCGGGACTTTAAAGGCCACCGGTCTATTTTTTAACAGCCTAATTCTGGAAGGGGTTAATCTACGGTTAACCCCTAAAGATCTAGCTAATATTCTGCCCCAACAGGCCCTGGCCCTAAAAATGGCGGCCGAAGCCCTAAATTATGCCCATCTGGATATAGGTAACAACCGAAATGTTGTCACCGGTCAATGGGCCGATCCAACCTCACCAGGTCTAGATAAAACTAGAGTGGGAGTTTATATGGGCGTAGATATAGATCCACGTTCGGCTGATTATGCCTTCCGCTGGCTGGGACCATTACGGGCCGCCGAAGCTCTAGTGGCCGCTGGAGAACTTCGAGAGAGGGACGTACCGGAATTTGTGGCTACTCTACGCCATCGCAGCCACCCTCCCCTCCTGACTGCTAGCCGGGTGGTTGGCGCCTTAGGCAGTCTAGTCGCCAGCCGTGTGGCCCGCTTCGTCGGCTCTGGGGGACCAGCTTTTACCATAACTAATGAAAACGTATCGGGCCTAACCGCCTTAAAATTAGCCATAGCTGCTATTGGACGTAGAGAAATAGATCTGGCGTTGGTGGGAGTAGTTTTAACCTTAGGCGACCCAAAAACCGCCGCTCTGGATCAAAGCCATCTATGGGAAGAAGGAGCAGCCATGTTGGTAGTGGCCGGAAGCGAAGCCGCCGATATTCTGGGCCGACGCCAAGCCCCAGAACTTTTAGCCCTCCCGAGTGCCGGCGATCGCCTAAGCAGTCTCGGCGGCCTTTTTCAGCTAGTCAAAAATGCCTTTTTCATCCGGCATCGCTTAACTTCACGGGGCTTAGGTGCCGGGGCAGCCTATTGGATCAAAAATCGCAATGATCCACCGCGTCGCCTTGAATCTTCAGGCTTCACCATTACCGAAACTAGCAGTGAAGAGGTATCTTCCCCACCCTTTTCCTACGAAGACGCCACTTGGTTTTTAGTGCGAGCTAAAGATAGAAAAGACGGCCAGGCACTTTTAGATCGTCTTGAACAAATGGTTCGTTCAAACAAAACTCGCCATAATCTAGTAGAAGTTCTGGGGCCTATACGAGCGGAAAAACGAGCCCTGAAAGGTTTAGGTGACCACTTCTGGGCTGAATATGGCGGAATTTCAGGAGCAAGACCAACTTTAGCTATACTAGCAAAAGGCTTCGACGATCTACTAGTTCTTATAAAAAAAGCTCGCGCCAATCTATCTTGTGGAAAGCAATCTCTAACCCCAGATCAGCGGAACCGTATCATCTGGGCTCTTGAAGGTGAACGAGTGCAAGGTAAGCTCGCCTGGGTTTTCCCTGGTTCCGGTAACCACTACCACGGATTGGGACGCCGGCTAGCCATGGCCTTCCCCCACTTGATGGGTAAACTCGAAGACAAGGTCACCCGGTTAGCTGATCACTTCCAGAGCGCCGTTTTTTGGGGACCAAGTCCTAAAGAAGCCAGTCCTCTTCAAGCCATTTTAGCCCAAATCTCCTTCGGTCTACTGGGGGCTCAGGTCCTAACTTATTTTAAAATTCGACCCCAGGCTGTTTTAGGTTACTCTTTAGGTGAAACCACCTCTCTAGTAGCCACCGGAGCCTGGGCCGATCGGGAAGCTCTCTATAACGATCTGGTAAAATCTCCTCTTTTCACCAATGAATTAGCCGGACGCTACCAAGCGGCCCGACGTAGTTTTGGCTGGCCTAAAGATCGATACTTTAAATGGGTTATGGGTGTATTACCAAGCCCGGCTGAAAAAATTAAAGCAGCTCTGGCGACTTTACCCGAGCCGTATTTCGGCCGAGCCTTTCTCCTCTTAATCAATACTCCCGATGAAGGGGTAGTGGGAGGTGAAGAGAATGCAGTACGAGCTTTGGTTCAGGCTCTGGGCTCAACTTTATACCCTCTCGAAGGTGTGGCCGCCGTCCATAATCCTACTATAGCCAGTCTAGCCGATGAATACCGACTCTTTCATACCAGAGCCACTACCCCCCCCGAAACCATCCGTTTCTATTCAGCCGCCTGGGCCAGAGCCTACGAACCAACTGCAGAAAATACAGCGGCCTCACTAACCGAACAAGCCCTCCATGGTCATAATTTTCCCCGCCTTATAGAACAGGCTTACGCCGATGGAATACGTTTTTTCGTGGAGGTTGGCCCTGGGGCCTCCACTAGCCGAATGATTAATAAAATTCTTCAAGGACGATCCCATTTAGCTTCAAGCCTAACCCCCAGTCCAGCTGAAGAAGGCTGGCTGGGCATTCACCGCCTGCTAGTAGAACTATGGATGGCTGGATATCCTTTAAAGATGTCAGTTCTGTATCCTGACGCCGAAGGAACCCACCTAATCTTACCCATTCCCATCACACTGGCCCCCACAACCGTATTATGGCCCACGCCAGAAGAACTTCTAACCGTAATCAGAGCGAATACCGATCAGTCGCCTAACTCAAAAAAATCTGAACCAGAAGCGACATTTTTGAAAAAAAACCCACCAGATTCCAATCAGGCTCAGGATATATTCAATCACTGGCTAACTGAAACCAAAGAACTACACCGCCAAGAAGAAGAGATCTTAAAAACTTCCACACCCGCCCCCCTAGATCGCCAGAAATGCTTAGCTTTCGCCGTCGGCCGAATAAGCGAGGCTTTAGGAAGCCGTTTTGAAGAAGTGGATCTTCTCCCATCACGGGTTCGTCTACCAAATGAACCACTAATGTTCGTTGATCGGGTATTGACTTTGGAAGGTCAACCTCTATCCCTATCCTCTGGGCGCATAGTTACCGAACACGAAGTTAAACCGGGCGCTTGGTATCTGGATCAGCAACATATGCCAGTAGGACTAACTATAGAAGCTGGCCAGGCCGACCTAATGCTGTCAGCTTGGCTGGGAGTGGATCTGGCCACAAAAGGCTTAGCTTTATATCGTCTTTTAGATGCAGAAGTTACCTTTCACCGCAAATTGCCGGAACCAGGGGATACGATCCGTTATGACATCCGTATAACTCGCTTTTTTAAATATGGTCAAACTAACCTATTTCGCTTTGAATTCGATGGTTTCCTTAACAGCCAACCCCTTATGACTATGCGAGGCGGCTGCGCGGGTTTTTTCACCCCAGCGGAACTAGCAGGGGGGCGAGGGTTACCCGGAGGAGGTCTAACAGATAACCCTCCTTCTTCATATGTAAACCCGGCCGCCGTAGGTCTAATCAGATCCAAAATTCCACAACATCTTGATTCTAAGGCTCTGACCGCTCTAAGAGCCGGAGATTTCATTAAGGCTTTCGGACCCGGCTTTACCCCTGACACCGCACTTAATAACCTCCCCAGCGGCTCTCTAGCTCTCATCGATCGGGTGACCGCTCTTTCCCCTGGTGGCGGTCGCTACCGGGCCGGATTCATTCGTTCCGAAATCGATATTGATCCCCAAGCATGGTTTCTAACCTCTCACTTTAAAGATGATGAGGTTATGCCTGGAACCCTTATGTATGAAAGTTGCCTCCAAACGCTCCGGGTTTTTCTGATGGCTTCTGGTTGGGTAGGTGATCCCCTCTCGACTTCCTGGCAACCCATCCAGGGAATAGCTGCCACTTTGAAATGCCGGGGTCAAGTAACCCAGACTACGATAACAACAGCTTACGAAATTCATGTTCGTCGCCTGGAATTTACGCCGCCACCCGAAGGAGGTGAAGCTGAACCGACAGCCCTAGCTGAAGCTATTGTGTTAGCTGACAACCGGCCTATAGTGGAAGTACGTAACCTAAATCTACGTCTAAAAGGTTCTTCAAAAGCTTGCCTTAAACGCCTCTGGTCCCACCGGGTTAACCCAGTGAGAGAAAAAAATGATCCCCATTTTTTCAATAAAGCTAAAATTATGGCTCTAGCGGAAGGACGACCTAGCGAAGCTCTGGGCCCAGGTTTTGCTCGTTTTGATGACGGCTCCTTTGTAGCCCGCCTCCCCCGGGCTCCCTATGACTTTCTCGACCAGATAACAATCATAAATGGCCAACGCTATAAAGTTCAAGAAGGCTCAGAAGTCTCAGGCCGCTATGTAATTGACGCCGACAGCCACTTTTTCGCCGAAGCTGGCCCCGCTTCCCCGCTACCACCATTTGCGGTTTTAAATGAAATCGCTTTACAACCCTGCGGCTTTCTAGCTTCTTATATGGGATCGGTCCTGTCCTATGATGGCCCCATGCATTTCAGAAATCTAGGTGGGCGAGCTACGGTTCTGGCTGAAACCAGAGGTGGAGATGCGGTGGACACCAACGTTCGTCTGATCCGGTTCAACCGTCTAGGGGAAATAGTTATCCAACATTATGAATTTACCTGCACCGTCGGGCACCGGACAATTTATAAAGGCGTGACCCATTTCGGCTTTTTCAGTCCAGAGACTTTAGCCAACCAGATTGGCCTTACCGGGGTCGATTTTTCCCTCTGGCCAGACCGACCTTCCGATGAAGTTCTACTCCCCTACCCCAATGGTCCAGCCTACCCTACAGGTCGCTGGCGAATAATAGACCGGATTTACCTGGAACCATATGGCGGACCAGAGGGCCTGGGCCAAGCTTTTGCTGTAACCAAAGTGGACCCCAAAATTTGGTTTTTTGAGGCCCATTTTTTTCAAGACCCGGTTTGTCCCGGCTCCCTTGGTTTAGAATCTCTAATCCAGGCAACTAAAGCTCTATTTCTGGCTCGCTTTCCTAACCAGGCTAACTCTGATCCCTCTTTCAGATGGAACGCCCCAGCCCAGGGTCAGACGCACGAATGGCTATACCGAGGTCAAGTAACTAGAGATAAGAAAGAAATGACCATTAATTTGCTGGTACGAGCGGTTGACGAAACTGATCCTTCCTTGACGGTAGACGGGTTATTGGCGGTAGATGGTCTTACCATTTATGAAATGAAAAATTTTACCGTGGCCGCCCGTTACCGGCCCAGAACCAGACTGGCATTATCCGCTACCGTACTAACAGCCTCCCCAGCAGTTGTTCAAGCGAAAACTTTGCTGGACTGGCGTAAAAACTGGGGGCTCAGCCAGAGCCAACTAGCTAAGCTTTTAGGTGTGACCCCTATATATGTAAGCCTCATGGAGCGTGGTAAACGCAATATCAGCCCTCTCATGGCCGAAAAATTAGACCTAATTTTTAAGACCACTTCGATTTCTCCCGCCTCTCCATCTGACCAGAAATCCCTAGCTATTCTAGCCAAAGGAACCCTCAAGAGCCGACGAGAAGACAAAATGGCCGCAGCCAATCTTCTAACGGCGGAAAAGCTTCGCGAACTTCGTCAAGCCAAAAAATTAAGCCAAAAAAAACTGGCTAATCTGGTGGGGGTAACGGCCACCCTGATTGGCCTTATTGAATTAGGTAAACGTGGTCTTAACTTAAATCTGGCCAAAAAAATTCTCGCTATTCTGAAGGATTGAAATCGTGTATCGCTCCCGGATCAGACGGTTCCGGCGACAGGGCCTTAATCCCGTTAAAATTATTTTCATTTATTTTATAACTTTTATACTAGTTTCCTGGCATCAGTCCGGCCAGTTGGCCGAATGGTTTGAAGACTTAGCTCTATCAACTGAAGGTCAATTATCGGAAGCGACTCTAAATATTTCACGTAACCTTCACGAAAAGATTGAACCTTATGGCCCGGTCCAGTTAAATTATCTTGAAGATCAATTTTTGCAGCTGTTCGTTGGGGGAGAAATAGGTGCGGTCAAGACCAAAGCGCCAGAACAATCTCAAGAACCGAAGCTGATTCCATCTTCAACCAGAATTAAAGAACTTCAAATTGAACCTAACCCAAAACCAAAACTAGAAATTACGAGGTCTATTCCTCTGGATATTCCTTTAACCCAAAAGCCTAAGTCGGAACCATTTCACTCGCCAGAGCTTTTTAACCCAACTAAGGTATTACTCTTAGGTGATTCCATGATGTTGGAAGGCCTGGGGCCCCAGTTGCAACGAAAACTAAACCAGAAATACCCACATTTGACAGTGAATCGTGACGGTCGTTACGGCACCGGTCTCACCCGTCTAGACTACTTCGACTGGCTGGGCTATTTTGAGACTATGCTGATAAAATACACCCCTGATCTAGTCATTCTGACCGTAGGGGCCAACGATTCACAGGACATCCTAACCCCGGAGGACCCTAAACATAAACGCATTATCTTCAGCACTGATGAATGGAACTCTATTTATACCGCCCGAGTGGCCGATCTCTTGACCAGAGCTAGGAATAAAGGAACTACTGTCTTTTGGGTAGGGTTACCAGTTATGGGTCGCCAGCCTTACGGCCACCGTATTGAAGGGGTAAATAGGGCGGCCGAGGCGGCCTGCGCGGCCGCCCCAAACTGCCGCTTCTGGGATTCGAGACTGTCTGTGGCCGATACTAAAGGGGCTTACATAACCTTCCAGACCACTTCTCAAGGCCGGCGAGAACGTCTCCGGGCCAAAGATTTTATTCACCTTACTGAAACAGGTGGCCGAATTATGGCTGAAATTTTTCTGCAAGAAACAGCCGATTGGGTTAATTACCAACCCCGATCTTTGAATAAATCAACCCTAACAACAGTATCCAACCCAGTCGGGATCTGGTCTAAATATTATTTTTATCCCCCCGCCCTAAAACGAAAAGTCTTCGGGGCTATCGCCGCCCCCACCGCTTCTTTAAATCAAACTCGAACTTCTTGGCCAGTCATATTTCTTTTGCACGGGGCTTGGGACAGTTACCAAACCTGGGCCGAACAACTAAGCCCAGCGGCTCTAGCGGCTCTAGCCGAACGATTCCAAGTTATCATTATTATGCCCGACGCTGAACCTTTCGGCTGGTATCTCGACGGCCCGGAGTCAGCTATCGAAACCTATCTAACGAATGAACTTATACCCAGATTACCCGAAATAAACCCAGCCGCCGACCCAAACCGAGTCTATGCCGCTGGTCTCTCCATGGGCGGCCACGGGGCTCTAACCCTAGCTATGAAACACCCTAACATTTTTAAAGGAGTGGCTACCCTGAGCGCTATCACCGATTTAACCGCTCATTCCGGCGTCCATTCTCTGGATCCAGAACTTAAAATCGACCAAATACTAGGCCAGGCCGGACCAGCTGGAGTAAATTGGCGAGCTTACGGAGCTAGAGGACTTTTTGAAGAGAACCCAACCGCCTGGGGTCATCGCCCACTGTGGCTAGGTGTAGGGACTAATGACCAGTTTACTTTTGAGGAAAATCAAGCTTTTCATGAACTACTAAACACTCTGCATATCGGGCATATTTATCAAGAAAAAACCGGAGGCCATAACTGGAGTTATTGGTTAACTGAGCTGCCCGGCATTTTGGAGTTTCTGGCTACCGTCGCTCAAGAAACACCTATAAAATGAAGATTATTCTCACCGGCGGACAAGGATTTTTAGGTCGCCGAATACTGGAGTTCCTTCTGGCTAAGGGTCATACCGTCCTAGCTGTGGTTAGACGAACGGCCCCTGAACTAACCGCCCTAGGAGCGGAAATAATACTAACTAATTTAGCTGACCTAACCACTCTTAAAGCGGCACCATGCTGGTCTAAAGGAGTGGACGGAGTGATCCATTGTGCAGCCAAAAGCGGAATCTGGGGCCCATTAAATGACTATATCCAAGCTAACTTTATAATAACTTTTAACCTAGCCACATTAGCCCGGCGTTTAGGTGCGACTTGGTTCGTTTATACTAGTTCCCCCAGCGTAATTCATACTGGGCAGCCTTTAGCCGGAGTGGATGAAAGTGTACCTTATGCTGAAAATCCGCGGCACGGATACCCTTATAGTAAAATGTTGGCCGAACGGCTCATCCTTAGTTTAAACGAACCTAGCTTCAAAACCGTAGCCCTAAGACCGCACCTCATCTGGGGACCTGGCGATCCTCATCTCCTACCCCGCCTTATACAAAGAGCTAGGTCTGGCTCCCTGTTTCTTTTTAAATCAACCGCCCTTATTGACGCCACCTACATTGATAATGCCGCCCACGCTCACATTCTAGCCGCCGAAAAGCTAGCCGCCGGAGCAGAAATAGGCGGTCGAGTTTATTTTATAACCCAAGGAGAGCCACTAACGGCCATAGCTATGATCGAAAAACTGTTAGCGGCCGCCCTTCCTCTCCAGTCACCCCCCCACCTCCGTCCTAAATTCCAGCTCCCAGCCACCTGGAGTCGACCGGTCAGCTTTCTTCTAGAAACCGTCTGGTCAAGTTTAAAACTAACTGGTGAACCACCCCTAACCCGTTTTCTAGCCGAAGAACTGACCCTCCCCCACTGGTTTAATCTAAGTCGAGCCAGGGTTGAACTTGGTTACAAACCCATAGTAACTTTAGTTGAAGGATTGAATCGTTTAGCCGCCTCATTTGAAATAAATCAACAATAAAGAAAAATAACTCCGCTAATACTAAAATAATGACGGCCAATTAAACACAAGAAGATGAAAGGAGCTTATCGACAACATTCGACATCTTATAGTCACTAAGCGCCGTCTGTCACCTACCTTTAAAACGGCTATTAAACTCCTTATCACCCTATATATGCTTCTTATAAAACACTTACCAAAAAAATTAAAAAATATTAGTACACTACCCTCCCAAGACCCCAATCGCTAAAAGAACTCTAGAGCCAAAAGCTAACGCTATCAAAATATTCAACCGGGTTATTAAAATAATCTTCTCGAACCAGTGGACCGGCTAGATTATATCGTAATACTGAAAATGCATCGTTCTAAATTACTAAAAAAAGTCTGGCGTAAAAACGAATATGCAAGCCACCAAATTTTTGAAATTAAAGTCTCCACCGTTATTACAAAGTACAGAGCTAAATCCTCGTTAACGAACAAGAACAAAAAATAAACGCCGCTTCCTATGCGGTCATAATCCCTGTCGCTTAATATTAAAAGTTTGTTAATGTATAGGCCATTTACTTCTCACAATTTCAAACGCTTTCCTATGAGTGAATCGTAAACTATTTCGCCAACTAAATGTTTCTACCGATAAACGTTGGCAGTACCTTTAATTATAATAAAGAACCTTATGAACTCTTAGAAGATTTTGTGCAATTACTCAAATCAAAGCTAATTAATATCCCTATTTTAAACATAGATAAAACCTTAATCAATATATCCACCAAAAGAACCTAGATACATCTAAACTTAGTGCCTCTCTACATCAAATATTTATCTACACCAAAACATGGCCTTAAAGTAATGATCAAAACGGATATACTATTTAATAATCGAATCTATTTCCATCATGACCAACATAAACCTTATTACACCTACGCTGAAAAATTCCATGCGCTCTACAACGCATATTACTTAGCTGTAAAATATTAAACTAAAATGCTTAGAGACAATACAACTACCAGATAAAATAGATTAAATAACCCATTTAAAATCACGCAATCTTTTTACAAAATTATAAGGACGATACCTTTCGATTCATAGCCTGTAAAGACGTGCTCTTTGCTAATAACTTGGTTGAACAAGATCTCTAAGTAATAAAAATATAGTAAAAAGTGTCAGGGTACTTTAGGACCTAGAATAGGATGAAAATATTCTGCCTAATTAAAAACTATCTCTCTATATATCATAAAAATAATATTCCCCCTCCTAAAGCCCTTAATTTGCTATTCCATAAAAAGCATCCTAATTTTATATGATTGATCTTTAAAAAGTATATCAATCATCTGATTTATAATTAATTATTCGTATTAATTATAGTATAATTTCGATCCCATAGTCTGGGATTTACCTTAAACCCCCGATCGAAATGCTCTCTCCTTTAAAAAATGTGTAAGAATACCATTACCACAATCGGGGCAAGGCGTTTCATTTAAGAAAAATTACTGAAGCAAACTAATCCTCAAAAAGTTTAATCATAACTAGCTGGAAAAACATCATAAATTTTATTAGAGTAACCGCTTTAAGAATACTACTCTAACCAAGAATATTCAGCTAAAATATTTATTTAATATTCAGATTGTTAATTATAAAATAGCTTGAAGATTCAAACAATAGTCAAGTTATTCAAGAGTGGATATGCATTCCCTATTTTCAATATTTTTGTGAAGAGATAACCTTTCAATAAGCTGTACCTTGGTTATTGAGGTCACAAAATAGTTGAAGGGGCCCAACTATTAACACCAGCAAATCAAGATTAAAAATTTAGTAACTCTAAAAACAAAAAGAATAATACACAAGGTAGTCCAATAGAACCAGTTATTAAATATCTTCAATTAAGTTTTCGACTGTTTTAAATTTTCCTAAAAAGAAAACCTGGGAAATAAGGTCAATGCCCTTATAGCCAACACCGCTTCCGACTTTATAAAATTGATATAGGAGATAAAGCTTTATTCGCATCTAACGATTTTAAAACTTTCAACCGTGTTCTTTCGCTAATAGGGCTCGCAATACTTGAATTAATATCTTTTTAAAATACTTTTCAAAGACTAATTACCTACTCATTAATTAACTCAGATAAATATTTACCATTTGATCAAATCGATGATACTAAGAACAAGTCAGGAAAAGATTGACCAAGATTATTTTTTCAACCTTTCCGCTTTCCCAACACGATTCTCGCAAGAGAGTAACCAAAAATAAGTTACGATTCGGCACTAAATTTATATACACAATTAAAAAATAATAAAATATCTGATATAAATCAATAATAAAATATTATTTACATGAATATATATATTGTAAATAAATAGATGCTTTAATATTAATTTTAGTATTCTATAGCAAAAATTGCTGGAAGTTCACTTTAAAACCAAATTATTTTAGGTTACTGCACGATTAACCTAACCGGTTTATTAAAATAATTAAGGCTTCAGGTTATACCTCGAAGCCCTTAATTTATTTGGTGGAGCTGAGGGGGCTCGAACCCCTGACCTCATGACTGCCAGTCATGCGCTCTCCCAGCTGAGCTACAGCCCCGAAAAATTATAATGTTTAAAACTTTTACTCAAATTTGAATATTTAGTTATATTATAGAATCAGTAATTTCATGTCAAGCATTTTTTCAAAACAGAAATATCCAGATATATTAGCTCACGGTCTACTTAACTAGAGAGGTGTGGCGATGGAACAAAATGTAGTTACATCTTCGGCTAGAAGAAAAGAGCCCGACCAGACTAAAAACTATTATTTATTAGAGTTAAAACCCCTCATTTTAAAAACTAAACAAAATAAGAAGAAGGAGGTTACTCGAGTAAGACCATTAAATACATAAAAAATTATTTTTTAATATATAATAACCTGATGGCTTATTAAATGTAATGGAGCTGCCTACCGTTACAAATATTAGGGGAAAATTTATCGTGATTAGATAACATCTGAAGACATTAGTACTGGGTTCACAAAATTAGATTTGGCCACCTATCTGACTTTTTTAAACTGCAAAACTAATACCTCGTACTCATCTTTATGCTCTTTTGTAACCAAAATATTAGTATGCCCTATTAGTCATGAAAAAATAACCACTCCCTTAAAGAAAGTCCCCACTAATTTGAAGGTTCCTTGTAAAGAAACCTTAGATACTCTACCTGAACAACCCTTGCTAAATAATTAATCTTTAAAGATTATTTTAAAATAGGTATTAACTTAAGCATTATAGGTTCTATTCGCGTAAAATGCGATTAAAGATGTCTAAATATTAACACCAGAGGATTAAGGTCAAAAAATTAACAAATTTAAAAAATAAAAAAAACTACAATAACCGATGTAGTAGAACAGAACCAATTATAAGGCCCCTTAAATCAAATTTTCAAATATTTCTAATTTTTCTTAAAAAATCCTAGGATATGAGATTAACGCTCTCATAATCACCGCCGTTTTCAACTTCATAACATAGATGCGGGAAAGAAAGCTTTATTTATATATGATGATTCTGAGATTTTTAACCGTATTTTACGTTAAACATTGATTCAGGAAGGATACTACCTTCTTCCTTCAATCAGAGGTCCACA
>LQAB01004666.1_pt1 | contig 27163 bp, 22 predicted proteins | sample 654521 | NCBI WGS metagenome assembly LQAB01 (sample SAMN00762031, study PRJNA78659) | termite gut metagenome | isolation source: bacterial endosymbionts found in Trichonympha flagellates filtered from... | host: Zootermopsis nevadensis | place: USA: Mt. Pinos, Los Padres National Forest, CA ... | reverse complement strand
CATTAAAAGCAATGCGATGGGAGTAAACATGGTTAGTAGTCTCCTGAAGGCTAAAAATTTGACGAGTCTGCCCAGCTAGTTCCTCAACAGCCCTCTGGCCGGTACCAGACACAGCTTGATAGGTAGCAACCACAATACGTTTTATGCCCACGGCGTCATAAACAGGCTTTAAAGCCACCAACATCTGAATGGTAGAGCAGTTAGGATTAGCAATAATCCCTCGATGCTCGCTCAAAACTCGAGCGTTAACCTCCGGGACAACCAACGGCACCCGGTCATCCTGGCGCCAGCGGGAAGAGTTATCCACTACCGGACAACCGTCCCTAGCAGCTAAGGGAGCATATTCACCGCTTGCGTCAGCTCCGGCCGAAAAAATGGCTAAATCTAGCCCCTGGAAGGAATTGGGCTGCACTGCTTCCACAGTTATTTCACCACCGGCAAAATTAAGTTTGATCCCAGCCGATCGTTCTGAAGCCAGGGCCTTAACTTCTGAAAATGGGAACCCCCGTTCCTCCAGACAATTGAGCACCTCGCGACCGACCGCACCGGAGGCCCCCAGAACCCCCACTTTGTACTCTTTAGACATGCAACTACACCTTCTTAAAAAAAATTGCCGGATCAAAAGTACACAGCTTTTTGATACGTAATTTACAATACTATATAAACCATTCCCCTGCAAGTAGCGAAAACTCCGAAATCAATCAGCATAAGAGAAAGTAAACTCGTCGATTATTTTCAACTAAATGTTACCAGTCAATTTACCGTAATTGAGAACAATCAGATTAGAAATAAAATATTTGATAGACTTATTAAGTTAATAGGCTTATAAAGATAGTAGCAAATTATGGAATAGATATAACCACCGGCTGATAATTCTAATTGACAATCCCGTAATGCTCTAACTAAAGACATCCGAAATTCTCTAACTGATATCCGGACCTGAAGTCATTTAGACCCCGCAACTGATTTCATTAATAGATTTACCCAAAATCCCCTCAATGTTGCCACCGATAGACATAAGCAGCAATTCGACGGTAACGATCGGGTACTATTTAACAGTATCCCGGGCTAGATACTAGCGATTGAGTTCAATCAACAGATCTACATTTTTAATAATCAAGGCATAATCGATCAAAACCTACACGATGCTAGGCATATCGAAAACGAAAACTCTATCGTATAGAAAAATTTAAACGATCTTCTAAATTTGTCCAAGGTTCAGGAAGCTGGGAACCAGTTTCTCGAACACTTTTTCATCGGTAGTAGCCACACTATCAATAAATTTCTAGACGTCCTAGCAGGAAATCAGTTTAGCGGTGTAAAGATAAATAACCTCAATTAAGTAGATGACAATAACTGTCGCTAGATCGACTACAATCCAACCCACATGCTGAACCTTATCTTTACGATCCTCGGGACTCCAAGTAACCAGCAGACCGGAACCTAATTCTAGAGTGAGGATGCTATCCATGGTCTTTTTGGCATTGCCGGAATTTATACAAACTAATAACCCTCCATCACCTTAGCTAGAGCCCCTTCATTGCTCTTAATTAAAATAGCATATTCGCCCGAACGCAAATTAAGATTGTCGCATATATGCATGAGTGACACAATAAAGCTAGATTTCAGAACAATCTGGTAGCGAAGAGAATAGATGCGCTTCAAAAGCTCTCCACTCTACTCATTGTCCACCGGAATGTGATCGTTCACGATAATTACCAAGTAAGATATAATTATACATTAATGTAAAAAATCACACTATATTATGGTTATAAAGCTAGGAAACACACAAGATATAGTATTTCTAGCTCTCCAAGCGTATGGACAAACTAAAATGTACGCTTGAAGTTTTACGCAATAAGAGTGCTATATTACGAGCAGATAATGCTACCTTACAGGATAAAGTTACCGAACTGGAAACTAAGTTGTCTAGAGCTAAAAGCAATTCTACCAATTCATTAAAGCTCCCATCGTCTGATATCACCAACACCTATCAATTTAATAAAAAAACACAGCAAAAAGCGCAAAATCAAAACGGAATTATGGCATAAGCTCTATTTCCGTACGCCTTTTATCGCTAAATAACTTAATAAAATCAAAATCTTATTCCTAAACAGAAAACCTGCGGTTGCGGTTGTGGTAAAAAGTTAATCACCGAAGCAGCTGAAGACATCGTGCAGCAATAAATTAAACTAGTTATTAACCCCCGGTAACCTATCGAATACCGTGGAACCACCTACCGTTTTAAACGTTATGGAAAGATTTATTGTGGTCAGATATTATCTAAAATCATTAGTACTGGATTCATTGATTCAAATTTACCCGCCTGTTTAGCTTTTTTAAAAGGCAAAATATATATCTCGTATTCATCTTCGTAGTCTTCTGTAGATGAAATATTAAGAGGCTCTATCGACCGTGGAAAATAGCCAACACCTTAAAGAAAATCTCCACTGCTTTAGAGACTATTTATGAAAAAGCCTTGGATGCTCTGTCCGAATAGCCCTTACTAAATACAGACTGGACCAGACACAAAAAAATAGTTTTTTAGATTTAAGTTTTTCGAGCCGCTTTCTTCGTAATGGTTAAAATATCAACCCATTGATCATCAGAGATTCTCTAATCAATTTTGGAAAAAGATTTTGCTGAATTACTCAAATATGATTACTGTTAAACCTATTACAAGTATTTGAAAAACTGCCCAGCCCAGGCTTAATTATGTCCGGCTCACTTTATTAGGACCGCACGATTTTTATCAAAAAACTAAAACTTGAGAGCCCGAAGTTATAGGTTAAGACTTCTGAAACAATTACAACGCCTATTTCGATTTCATCATTGGTTTAAAACGGAAACCAATATAACTATCTATAATAATTTATAAAAATTAAAATGACGCTTATAAAATGAAGCCCTCAAGGCCCTAGTAGTTAAAAAAATCGAGAACTTAGTCGGCATTTCCGAAAAGGTTACAATTCATATCTGTATCTTATCACCGACCTAAAAATTAAGCCTACTAATAATTTGGCTGAGTAAACCATTATTTTCTTCTTAAACGGTAGTGTTAAAGAGGACTTCTTTCTCAAGCGCTTTCTCCTCATACAATAAAATAGAAAATTTAAAATTTTCTCCACCCTTTCAACTCCACTATACCGATAAAAGAAAATTGAATCAATAACGTGTAAAATATAGCCTATTGAAAGGTTACCTCTCCACAAAAATATTGAAACTAAGGACTACATATCCAATATGGCTCCTCTTGAACAACTTGACCATCGCTTAAACCTCCACATTATTTTATGACCAACAGACCGTACATTAAATGAATATTTTTAGCTGAATTCCTTGATTATAGTAGTACTTTTAAAGTTCTTGTTCTAAGAAATTATATAGTATTTTTACAGCTAGTTACGAGTAAGCATCCCAAACAATAATTTACTCCAGTAAATCCCTATTGAACAGAACGCCTTACTCCGACTTATGGTAATGGTATCCTCACATATCTCTATAAAGAAGAAAGTATTTCAACTGAATTTTAAAGTAACCCTCGAACTATATAGCTGTATCACGCAGGCGGGGTCGACCCAAGCGTAACCTAGGTCGGCTAGAAGGTTCCCTAGAATTAATACGATTGATCAATCAAAAACAAGTGATTAATATATTTTTAAGACCTGACTATTTATAAAAGCGAGACAACTCATTTTTTTATTAATTTTTTCTATTTAACCAAAAAATCAATTAATATTTTGAAAGATCTACCAATATAATGGGGAGAAAACGAGTCTGTTTTAGTAAACTAACATTATAAATATATAATATTATTAATTTTTTAGTGCCTCCCTTAATCATTAAAAAATTAGATATTAAAGCCCTCCAGTAATACACTCTGTCCGAACTTTAGGAAAAATATGTTTTAAATGGATAGCTGTAACCGCAGTGAAGACATCGCAGTAACGATTCCAATTATAAAAAATTAAACTGGATATAATCCTAATAGATGAAAGAGTAAATAAATATTAACTGCCACTTTTCAACCATGTTTGATTTATATGCTCTACCGACTAACTTTCCAAAACTGAATGACGACTCCAGACGCATAAAAGCCTACAGGTGGGTAAAAGCTACAAAAGCCTAAATCGCGGTCGCCACCAACCCAAGCAGAAAAACAGAAAGCTAGTGGAGACAATGCCTGCCCTGTCTCCGGCCGGGTTGATTTAGCTTATATCCCCCGGCCGGCTTAGGAAAGTGTTAGCTAGTCGGCGATGGTTCTAATTTCGATTTTACGAGGCTGGGCCGGGGCTAGCCGAGGTATAACCAGTTTCAAAACACCCTCTTTAAGTGAAGCGGCGATAGCCGATTGATTTAACCCTTCAGCCAGAGTGAACTGGCGGTAGAAATTGCCAACTTCATATTCCTGAATCAGACTTTTGCGCCCTTCAACCTCGGAACCAATCAGACCGTTGATGGTCAAAATACTGTCGGAAAGATCCACTGATAGATTATCCGGGGTCACGCCGGGTAAATCGGCCACCAGTACCAGACCGGTATCCGTCTCCCAGATATCAACCACCGGGCTAAACATGGTCCGATCGTGTGTAGTTTCGGTACTATTCATAGAGGCTTCTTGTTTTTCACGCACATTAATATCAGCACTCATGGCAGCTCTCCTTTATTCGGTTTTAATGGTGACATGGCGAGCTTTGGCCTCGGCAGCCTTAGGTAGGGTTAAAGTCAAAATACCGTTTTTAAAAGTGGCGTCAATTGAATCAACTTCCACCTTAACCGGGAGGGCTAAAATACGACGGAAGCTCCCACTCTCCCGCTCCTTACGGTGATAATTAATCTCTTCTCCGAGCTGACTCGCCGGTACTTCACCCCGTAGACTTAAAGTATCGCCTTTAATTGACACTTCTAACTGATCGGCAGCGGCACCGGGCAATTCCGCCGTTAGATAGAGGTGATCATCATCTTCAGAAAGGTTGACTAGTGGAAAAACTCCGGTATAATTCTTCTTTACCTGGGAAACGCCGCCAGATAGAGTGTTGTAGATGGTTTCCATATGGTCGCGCATTTTTTCTAATTCCCAAAACGGTAAACCCATTCTTCCTACTCTGGGAGAAAAGCTGAACAGAGACATGATTCGGCCTCCTAATTATTAAATTATATTTCGACCCTGTGAGGGACGCTTTTCTTAAAAACTAAAATAACCACTTAAGTACGCTTGTCAAGATGAGAGGTAGTCTTTGCTGAAATACACGTTCAAACGGATTTTAATGATGGCCCCCACCCTGCTAGGCATCACCCTGATCAGTTTCGTGGTCATCCATCTAGCCCCAGGAGAACCAACTGGCGCAATAACCGATCTAAACCCCAACGTCTCCCTAGAAACTAAAGAGCGCCTCCGGACTCTCTACGGTCTAGACAAATCTATCTATGAACAATATTATAACTGGCTAACTAAAGTCGTCCGCCTGGACTTCGGACACTCTTTCGCCTCTGACCGCAGACCAGTAATAGATAAAATATGGGAAAAACTGCCCGTTACCCTGATTCTAAACGTGGCCTCGCTAGCAATTATCCTCATTATTTCCATACCGATCGGCCTCATAAGCGCGGTCAGGGCTGGGGGACTCTTCGACCGCCTGACCACGGTTCTTTTCTTTATCGGTTTCGCCGCGCCTTCTTTCTGGCTAGCTCTTCTGGCCATGCGTTATTTCGGGGTTGAATTAAATCTCCTACCTATTTCCGGCCTCACCTCTCTTAATTACAGTGAATTAGGGCGAGGAGGTAAAATAATCGATCTGGTCCGTCACCTGCTTATGCCCCTTATCATATCCACTCTCGGCGGCTTCGCAAGCCTATCGCGCTATATGCGTTCTAATATGCTGGAAATAATCCGCCAAGATTATCTGACTACAGCCCGAGCTAAGGGGCTACCGGAATGTACGGTCATTATTCGCCACGCCCTACCGAATGCCCTCATTCCGGTCATAACCATTCTGGGTCTATCAGTACCGACTCTGATTGGCGGCTCCATCATCGTTGAGTCTATCTACGCCCTACCCGGCCTAGGCCAGCTTTTTTACATGGCCGTCATGGGCCGCGACTATCCTATGATCATGGGCTCTCTAGTCATTGGAGCGATTCTAACCTTACTAGGGAACCTTCTAGCCGACCTAGGTTACGCCTGGGCTGATCCCCGCCTGCGTGACACGGCTTTCAAATAGATTATCTTTAAAAGAGGACACATGAACTTAAAACTTTTTCTAACTCGCTTCGCTGCCCAACGTCTAGCTCTAATCGGAGCTATTTTGGTTATTCTAATGTTTATGGTCTCCGCCGCCGCCGGCCGCCTGGCCCCTTATGATCCCAACCATCCAGAACCTCGTAATCGCCTTAGCCCTCCCAGTTCCGGACATATTTTGGGTACGGACGCTCTGGGACGGGATGTCTTATCACGTCTCATCTGGGGCAGCCAAGTTAGCCTCAAGGTTGGTTTTGTAGCCGTAGGCCTGACCACGACTATCGGGCTCTTGCTAGGAACCGCGGCTGGTTATTACGGAGGGATGGTCGACGACCTAATCATGATTTTTTGCGACTTAATGCTCTGTTTCCCTAGCATGTTTCTGATTCTGGCCGTTATCGCCATGCTAGAGCCATCGATCTGGAACGTAATGATCGTTATCGGCCTAACCAGCTGGATGGGAGTGGCCCGCCTCGTCCGAGCCGAATTTATAACCCTCAAAAACCAGGACTTTACCCTAGCCGCCCGGGCTCTGGGTGCTTCTGACCTTCGCCTTATTCTGTATCATCTTCTACCTAACGCTCTAGCCCCAGTGCTAGTTAGCGCAACCCTGGGCGTAGCCGGAGCCATTTTACTGGAAAGCAGCCTATCTTTTCTGGGTCTAGGTGTGCAACCCCCAACCGCTACCTGGGGGGTTATGCTGGCTGACGGCAAAGACTACATCGATCGTGCCTGGTGGTTAAGTTTTTACCCCGGCCTAGCCATTTTAATAACCGTTCTCAGCTACAATTTAGTGGGCGAAGGTCTTCGCGACGCCTTGGATCCGCGAAACTAAAGTCCAAAGAGCCAGCTGGCCAAATAAATATTTGTTGCCTTAATTCCAAAATTAAATTATTCTAACTTTATATTAAAGTGGGTGATTATTAACAACAAGGAGATTCTATAAAAAGTTTTTCTTTATTCTGGTTATATTGAGCCTGAAAGCTGCCCCCGCCTAGCCTTAGCTATTCCCGACAATACTGTAGCGATAATAACCCACTTCCAGTCAGACCCCAGAGATAACCTGAGATAGGAATAGCGGCCCAGGCGAAAGTTAAAAAAACCCACGCGACCCCGTCCGCTTCTCTAGCTAGGCTCGAAGGTTACTCCGAAGAAAAAGTCATCACCCTACACACAGAACTAATAACGGCCAAAACTAAACTAGGTGAGATGGAGCTAAAAATGATTTTGACCTATAAACAGTACAACCCCAACTAGCGACCGGAAGCCAACGATCGAAAACTGCCCCCCTAAAAGGTCAAAGGTGAAGACACCACCAAAATCGGACTAAATCCACTAACCCTACTTCGCCCAAAGGAGTCAGCAAAAATTAATTGTTCAACCAGCCTTAAAAATTTAAATCTAAAGTTAGGGCTAGTTGTTTAGCATTTTATAATATTAAAATTAGTTTTTTTTAAACAATAAAAAACCTTGTTTTATCCCAATCGATTAAAACGGAATAACGATTGATAGTTTAACATATTTTATATTGAGTCTATCGGAATATACTTGAACTTATATTAAAATATGTTAAGATATATTTATGGTATATTTATAGAAATATACATCCTTACTCAAGGAGTAGGCTGAAGAAGTATAGGGTAAGCATTTCGATCAGAATACTCATTAGTTCATGCTTGAAATATTCTTAGTAACAGTTTCTGTTTTTTTATGTAAAACCCTTCTTTTCTAGCTCATCAGCGTATTCTTTAAGGACTGTATGGTTGTTCCAATTTGCATAATATTTTTTTTAAAACGTATAAGCTCCTTCAAATAACCATATCAATTAGATGCTGGATGGAATTTCAACCGACTATTTTAACGAGGACCACTTGACGGCTCAGAATCTAGCCGCGGACTCCACTCTACATTTCAGCCTAAGTAATCGGGACTGGGCAATAATTCTGAGAGCTCTAGCCCCAACTACCGCTAGCCTGAGCCTAATCGAAATTAAGCCGAAGCCCTGAGTATGACCAGCCAGACTTACACCCTGATCGAAATCGGCGAGGAAGCCTCACTAAGTCTACTCGTCTCAGTAAATGTGGTAGAAAATTATGCCCGCCTGGTAGGCGATCTGAACCCAATTCATCTTGACGACGAGTACGCTACCAGTAGTTTTTTCAAAAAACGTGTGGCCCATGGTATGCTAGCCGCCGGTCTCATCAGCGCCGTTCTGGGCACCCGCCTACCCGGCCCCGGTACTATTTATCTAAACCAGAACCTAGAATTTAAACGACCAATTTATATCGGCGACACCATTACCGCCCGGGTCCGGGTTCTGGAAAAAAACTACCACCACGAAAAAATTAAGCTCCGCACCTGGGTAGAAAATCAGGTGGATCAAGCGGTTATAGATGGTTCAGCCCTCATTCTACTGCGTTAATTTTTTTAAAGTAATCAGCCCTTAAAAATATATTAACTACTTGATTTTTAATTGGTTAACTATATTAATTGCAATATAATTTCAGTCATCTAATCCAGAATTTTTCTTAACCCCCGGCCGAAACGCCTTTTTCTTCGAAAGATGTATGAGGCTATAACCATCACAATCGGAATAAAGTATTTTATTTAATGAAAACTTACTGAAGTAAATCAATCTTTTAGATAGTTATTTGCAACTAACTAGAAAAATACCATGGAATCTCTTAGAACAAGAGCTTCAAAAATGTTATTACGACTGAGAACATCCAGCAAAAATATTTGTTTAACGTGCGGGGTTGTTCAAGGATAAATACATAACCCCTACTTTAAATATTTTATGGAGAGATAAGCTTTCAATGGACCGCATTTCACACGTTATCTAATTTAACTTATTTTCGTTAACACATTAGAGTTGGAGGAGTAAAGAAATTTTCAAGACCTCTATTTCATTGCATTAAAAAAGCATTTGAAAAAAAATTCTCTTTGACAACACTATTCAAGAAAAAATATTACCTTTCCAACTGATTCTAAATTATAAATATAAAGTGATAACTAGCCTTTAAAAAATAATGCCGCCTATAACCCTTTCTTTATGCCGTGGCCACAAAAAAGCAATAAAGGAAATAATCAAAATAATCAACTTCTGTAGAAGCCTCAAAAAGAGCAAATAAATAAAGAAAATAAAAGTCGCCTTAAGATTATTACCTTGACCTTGTTTCGTAAACTAGTCGAAAAAATTAGCGGCTAAATTAGAAAATTATTAAGAGTAATTCAATTTTTTCGAGCATTTTTGACCTAACAGTAATAAAGATAAAAATAAAATTTATACCTTATTTAAGCCGAAAATACTCTGCATAACCAAAGTTAAAAAATATAAGAAATTATGAATTTAATCAGAAAGTTTAAATAGTAAGAATTAAGGCTTACAGCGTGATTATAGCTACTAAAAATTTTAACTAAAACGTTTACGATGGCAACACGCTTGACGGTACAATCCAACAATTGGCTAGAAGTTTGGGCTATGAACCAAATTTAGAGATTTGTGACCGGGGTTGTCAGAATCGTAAAATAGTTGAAGGGATTCAAATATTAACACCAGCGAATTAGGGTCAAAAAATTAGTGACCCTAAAAAACAAAAAAAATACAACAACCAACGTAATGCAATAGAACCAATTATCGAAAATCTTAAATCAGCTTTTCGATTATTTCGAATTTTCCTGAAAAAATTCTAAGAACTAAAACTAACACCCTCATAACCAACTCCGCTTTCAACTTCATAAAATAGATGCGGTAGTAAAGCTTTATTTATATATAGTGGTTTTGAGACTTTGACCGTGGTTTACGCCAACAAACCCACTATGCTTGAGTTAATACCTACTTAAAATATTTTTAAAACACCAACTAAGGTAAAAATAAGATGCACACTAACCCACTTATAAGTCTAGCTACCTTTAACCACCCCGCACCAGGCTGGAATACCCGTCTGCAGAAAGCCTGGGATGGTCAGAACCGTCTCCATGACGAAGTTATATTTCTAGCTAGCGGTCTCCCACTCATTCTACCAGCCGTGTATTCTCCTTTGGCCGCCTCAGAGACAAAAAGCGCCGTCCCGGCTAGCGGCTTGTATGACAATATCCGGGTCTACATGAATCGTCTAGAGAATCTGATTCCTTCCGGCGGGGTTAACCTAGCCCCACTTCCGGATGCGCTGAACGCAGGCTTTTATCGCCAGGTAACTCATAACCGCGACCTTTTAGAGACGACCCTTATGACGACCACCCTAGCGGCAGACAAGTCGGTTCTAAGCATTTACCGGGGGGTTCAGCTGCTAAACATAGCTCTAGGCGGAGCTCTATGGACGAATTTACCCGTCGAAAAATTTAGTCTGATCAATCACACTCAGACCCTACCCAATTCCCGGACCACTCACACAATGACTTTAACATCGCAAAGCCATCTGGTTAATATTTTAAAATTTAACAAGAAAATAATTAACATCCACTACCATCAAAAAGTGCAAGAGGCAGCTCCCAAACTTTTACCAACGGCCCCCGGGCCACCGATAGCTTTATTGAGACCCTGGAACACCGGATGGCTCCCTTCGTCGTCGGCGTACAAGTGGTACCTAAAGGAAAAACTAGCCACCCCCCATTTGCGAGCCCTTCTGACCGCTTTTATTACGGCTGCTAACGCTTAGCCCTATGAGCGAGCCCAACCATAAAGTATTGCCCGGTCCCTATCTTGGTTTTCAACTGAAGCACATCGGCGATTTTTTAATGACTCTACCAGCTTTGGGTTTTTTAAAAAAACATACCGGAGCACCAGTAAGCATGGTGGTATCGCCCCAAACAGCCGAACTAGCCCTAAGACACAATTGGATCGACGAGGTCTTCACCCTCGACCGCAGCAAAAATTTCAGACATCTCCGCAAAGTAGCCCAGGATATTCGCCAAAAAAAATACCAGACCGCCTTTATTTTTGATGGCCAACCCCGCTCTCTTCTGACAGCCACTCTGGCCGGGATCAAAAACCGCCTAGGTGCTTCCGGCCTTTACCCCTTAGGCCTTCTAAGTTTACTTTATAGTCACAAAATTAATATAATGGATAACCTATGGTCTCTAGAATCCCAAGCCTTCCGGGCCCAGAAAATGGCCGCAGCGGTTCTAGGCCTAGAACCGGGAGCGCCTATGCGACCCCCACAGCCGGAGCTAGACCAGGCTAGCGCCCGCCGCTCATCTAAGCTATTAACTGAACTGACAGGACAAGGCCCAATTATAGGCTTGGCTCTTCAAGGTCGGCAATTAGAAAAGTCGTGGCCTCTGGCCCACTTCATCACCCTGTGCCGTAAATTATCACGAGAATTCGGCGCCGACATCTTTGTCGTCGGCGCCGAAGAAGAAATCCCTCTAGCCCGGAACCTGGCTCGGGCTGCCGAAGTCCCGATGGCCAATTTCTGCGGCCGCACTAGTCTTTCAGACGTTATTCTTCTGGCCGCCGGAAGTGACCTCTTCATTACGGTCGACACTGGAACCTCTCACCTAGTGGCTCTAACGAATACCCCTCTAATCAGCATCTTCATCTGGACCAGTCCAGCCCTCTGGCCCCCCCAGACTCCCCACGCCCGCCTAATGGTGTATAACTGGGCCCTGAATCGCTTTGCTCTAAAGCCTACAGACGGACCCTGGCTAAGGCCTTGGATCAGCGCTCCGATAATCACCCCAGATCTAGTTTTTAAAGAAGCTCTGGTTATGCTTAAGACCGCCTCAACCAAAGCAACAGAAGGGAGAATATTTTGAAATTTATCGACCAAGCCGGTATCTACATAAGTTCCGGTCACGGCGGGGCTGGTTGCGTCAGCTTCCGGCGAGAAAAAAACATTCCCCGGGGCGGGCCCGATGGCGGGAACGGTGGGCGCGGTGGCGATGTTATTATTGAGGCTGCCAGCCAAAAAGAAACGCTTTTACACTTCCATTTTAATCAACACTTCCGGGCCGGCAATGGCCGGCCCGGTCAGGGTCGTTGCCGCTCAGGCGAAGCCGGAGCCGAGATGCGCATAATAGTACCACCAGGTACGTTAATTTTCGACGCCAAAACCAGCGAAGAACTGGCCGATCTAACCAACTCCGGTACGCTCTTCATTGCGGCTAAGGGGGGGCGGGGGGGATTAGGTAATGCCAATTTCGCCTCCGGCGGTCATCGAACCCCTCGTTACGCCCAACTAGGCGAAGACGGCCAGAGTCGCCAATTAAGGCTGGAGCTACACCTCTTGGCCGATGCCGGTCTAGTGGGTTATCCCAATGTAGGCAAGTCTACCCTCATTACTAGAATCTCAGCGGCTAAACCGAAAATAGCCAATTACCCCTTTACCACTCTTGTTCCCAACCTAGGGGTAGTCAGAATGGGTGAAAACTCAATCGGAGAAACACGCTCCTTCGTCCTAGCCGATCTACCGGGCCTCATCGATGGGGCGGCCCAAGGAGCAGGACTGGGCCACCGTTTCCTGAAACACCTATCCCGTTGCGCAGTTTTAGTACAGGTACTAGATCCTATGCGGTTTGATCTGGCTGAGCCCACGCGAGATTTAGAACGGCTAAATCTGGAATTGCGAGCCTTCGACCCAAATTTGATTCATAAGCCGCAAATAGTGGCCTTAAGTAAAATGGATTTAATTGAAGGGCCTCTGGCCCTAGCAGCCTTTAAAAAAGCCAGGCCTAACACTAAAATTTACACTTTTTCCTCAACCACCGGTCAGGGGTTGAAAGAACTATCCTGGGCGATTTGGCGTTACGTTGAAAAATATCGAGTCTTAAATCAGGCTAAAGAGGTGGCAAATGGAAAAGATTAAACGTGCTCTAATAAGTGTTTCCGATAAAAGCGGACTTTTAAATTTGGCCAGAACTCTAGCCGCTCTAGAGGTGGAGATACTTTCTACCGGTGGCACAGCCAAAACCCTGATCGAAGGCGGCCTTAAAATAACTGAAGTAGCTATGTATACAGGTTCACCGGAAATTCTGGACGGCCGGGTTAAAACCCTCCACCCTAAAATTCACGCCGGACTCCTTTACCGCCGCGACCGGCCGGAGCATAAAAAACAAATGGCCCATCTTAATTTTAACCCTATCGACTTTCTAGTAGTCAACCTTTATCCATTTGAATCCACCACAGCCCAGCCCAACATAACTTTGGATGAAGCCATAGAAAATATTGACATCGGCGGCCCATGCCTACTCCGGGCTGCAGCTAAAAATTTTGATTCAGTTACCGTAGTTTGTGACAGCGCTGATTACGACCGAGTGACGGCGGAACTAAAAAAGACCGGTCATACCTCCCTGACTACCCGCCGCACTCTAGCCTATAAAGTCTTCGCCCGCACCAGCGCCTATGACCAGGCTATTGCCGAGTATCTGGTTAGGAACTGATAGTTCTCTTGAAACCCGACGCTTATTATGACATAATTACCCCCGTACTCTAACTTAAAATAAGCTGGCGTAGCTCAATGGTCGAGCACCTGATTCGTAATCAGGTGGTTGAAGGTTCAAGTCCTTTCGCCAGCTCCAATAAAATTAAAAAAGTTAAATAACATTAAAATAACCTTTAGAACTAAAAAATGGAGCTAGTACCTACCAAAACAAAAATTATACCTAAATAGAAACATAAATTATCTCACTTGATATGCCTAACTAGAAACCCCACTCCTACCTATTCTTTTTTTCAATTCGCCCAACCTCCGTTAAATTATATTAGGAATATTATTTTTCATAAACTGTGTCTAAAAGCCTTATACCTGCCATTAAAATACAAAAAAAAATAAGTATTAATATGAATTTTCTACTATACTATTTCCCATTCGAAAACTTGAGAATAAGATGGTTTATATCACACATTTGTCAGAAGTCTTCGCAAGAATATGTTCTTTAAAATTATTCCCAAATACATTTAAAATAGTTAACGTTAGGCTATCTTATTCTATGCAGATCAGATCTATTTTAATGAAAGCCCCATAAAGCAAAATCCTCACTCTATATACTTGTGCAAAAAAACTGAACATCCATTTTAGTGTGGGTTGTCAGATATTTTTTAGGTCATTTAGAACTATTAAGTTCTTGCTAGATAAGCCTTTACGTAATTTAAACTCTAATAAAAAATGGAACATTAAGCACCGCACTACTATGAAAGTCAACGCTTCAATGCGTTTTTTTTATTTAAAAAGACCTAACCCACTAAAAACCCTTTATCTTTTAAAAAATGGGAACCTCGCTTAATCTACCTCTGTTCCTTGTAATTTTTAATAACTCCGAATTAGTCAACGACCCATCGTTATTAGCTAAAATAAACCGTAATTATTCATAGCAATTATCAAGTTAACTATAACTATACATCAACATAAATATGATATATTGTAATTATGGAATTAAGTACCCCGCAAGATACAGTATTTTAAGCTTTCTAGCGTATGAATAAATTAAAATGTACGCTCGAAATTTTACACGACAAAATTATTTTGTTACGAGTAGATAATGTTACCTTATGGGATAAAGTTATCGAACTAGAGACTAAACTAGCTAAAATTAGAAATACTTCGAGTAACTTATAAAAACCATCATCAACTGATATTACTAATTCTCATCAACAAAAAAAGCGCGGCAACAAACGTAAAGTTAAAGTGCACCAAGGGCGTAATCCCTATTTTTCATACACCTTTTATCCCTGAATAATTTAATAAAATCAGAATCTCTATCTTAGAGCTAAAAACCTGTAGTTACAGCGAAGAGTCGATTACCGAACCAAGTGAAGACCTTGTGCAGCAACAAATTGAATTGGTTATTAACCTCCGGCGGCTTACCGAATCCAAATTACCTGGCTATAATTACTATTTAGCCTATTACAAGTATTTGAAAGACTACCCAGCCTAGACTCAATGAGGAAGTACATACTATTCCAATTTCTGCGCCAGGCTATCAACCCCTTACTATACAAAAACAAGCACATCTTTCACTACTCAATTCGTAAATCTTCACCTGCAAAAAAAGTCCTGTAGACAATTACAATAAATCGCCTCAAACCATACTGTTCCTAAACTGCCACTTCAACATTCTTGTGCAACCTAACCTTAATCAAGACCAGCCACTCAGCGAATGACCTACTTACCCCTATAAAAATTCAATACGGCTATACCTAAGGACACACTAAATAGTTTATTAAATGTACCATGTTCACAGGCTTACCCCTAAAGAGGCTATTTCTTTTTACTTTTATTTACTGACTCACCCGTAAACGAGTCAAAGTACCCCTTCAACGTTAGTTAGTTAACCGTAAAGTCTTCCCCTAATTGACCCCTGATATATTCTACTATTATTTTTAGCTTCTTACCTACCGTATCTACAAAATACCCACGATACCAAAAGTGCCTGTTGCCATCCTTATATTTCTGGTTAATATATCTGTCAAAATATTACCAGTAACCTTTTAATCTCTAAGATAACCAATTACCTCTGATATACTATATTCTAGTAGTATTTTAACAAATATATAGGCATGATTAAGACAGTACCCAATCTCTATTATTTTATAAACCCTTCCTTTTATATAATTCATACAATAGTTTTACCCATATCAGCCTTGAACTTCTCATAGATCACTTATCTACGGTACTTCGATGTAAGTACTATGTGATATTTACATTCCCATCTCGTATATGCTAAGCTCCCCTTATCTATCCAAATAACCTTCTTATGTTTTCTCGACACGGTTGTTAAATTTTTATCATTTTAACATTCAGACGCTTCTTTAATTTAGAGCTAAAGCTAAAGAACACCTACCCCAGCATAGCTAATACTTTTTTCAAGCTTAAACATACAATAAAATGTCCCCCAGTATCATTTCATCCTTTTTGGGACACTCCTTCAGACCTGCAACACAATAATTTTCATAGTGGATATTAATTTTCTTAAACTTCAGCATGTACTAATTTAGAAAGAATTTCACGATTAGTCTTTTTATTCACTAAATAAATCTAAAATAATATTTTTATTATAATTATTCATAAAATAAGGAAACTCTTTTTTTTATTTATTTCTTCTGACTAACTAAAAATTTAATTAGTATTTTGGAAGCTCGACTGACACAATGGAGGGCAAAGTAATCTATTTTAACAGATTAATATCATAATATTAATACAATATTTTAGCGTCACTGAAAAAGCCACTAAATAAAATCGCCCCCGATAGATTATGTGGTTTATGGGCTCGACAACATTAAAGATCACGCCAAGCGCGGAAAAACCGCCGTAATAAGCGGCATTTTACCCAGAACAAATAAAATTTTACCGTTCCAAAAACAACCAGTAATTTCGCGGCACAGGGCATAAAAGTGGGGTTTTCTGTCAACCCTGCGGTCTTACACAAACCCAATGTGAGTCCCTATAGGTGTTTATAGCTGAGGATGGTTAGATGACGAAATCTGGAGGCAGGATTATTGTTACAAAAAAAAACGAGGGATAGTCTTGCAAAGATAATATCTAAAATTACTACTATCTAATTTTTTAGATGCGTAAGCTAATTTAACCCTCAGCTATTCTCTCCTTGGCATATTTTGTATTAGGTCTACTAAAACATACTTGAATTTGTATTAAACTATCTTAAAATATATTTATTAAGATATTTAGAGAAGTATATCTACTTACTTTGGGCGTAGGCTAAGGAGGCACTAGATAAGTATTTCGATCAGGATACTTATTACTCCACATCTGACACATGCTTGGCGGTATCTTCTATTTTTTTAATATAAATTCCTTCTTTTCTAGCCTACCAACGCACTATTCAAGAACTGCATAGTTATTCTAGTTTGCAAACTCTTTTTTAAAACTTATAAATTACTTTGAACAACCATATTCGCCAAATGTTGAATAGAATCTCAACCAATGATTTTAACTTAATATTTTTTAATATTATTTCTAAATTGTATCTAATGGATGCCCTGAAACCATTTAAACAATTTGGCGATAGCTTTTTAATGCTCTGACTGGGGTTAAGTATTTTAAACCCCATAAAATACATTATCGAGATTACCCTACCAAAAATATCTGGCAAAAGAATAGAATATTTTTACAAATTTTAGAAGCCGCCATTGTCACGCTAGGCCAGAGTATAGTTCTATCCTTAGCCAAATAATTTACGACCTCGCATAATTAAGATTAAAAAATAAAACTACGAACACAAAGTCTCCTCGCTCTGGTCGGATAAATAGATTTCAAAAGTCAAAGAACTACGCCTAACCTTCCTGAGTGACGACTTTTATGCTAACCAGCTATCTCGTAAAAAATTTTACCGTCTCAGGCCAGCTTCATCTTTACCTATAAACTTTCCAACCACAAGATTTTACAAAAGTATCTTTCTGGAGTTAAACTAAACAATTTATCTTTGTGTAAGCCTACTCTAGGCAAAGATCGAAGAAAATATCGACATAAATGGCCGAAAAAAGTTCCAATTCACGGTACCGAATCGCGGTACCAAAGATTCTTTGAAAATTAACTAGATAGGTCTTATAATAACAAATCCCACCGATAAAGTAAAGTCTTCAACCTATAACTTCATTACCTATAACTTCATTACCGCCCTTAATCCTTCCAAAAACAGCATCGAAAAATTACCCGGATGCACCAAAAATTGTAGAGTAATAGGAAATGAGACCTTCATTATCTTAAAAAATAACGACTACATTCTGAAACACAATTTCAAACACAAGAAAGAAACTCTCACCGCATTTCTAATAGTTTTTAATTTACTAGCCTTCACCATACACAGCACTTATTGGTTAATCAAAATATTATGATAAAAAACGTAACCCGGCTTTAGTACCAAAAATAACTTCTCCATTCATCTCCGGTCTATTAGCATATATTACGTCTTCATCTCCTGGGATACGTCACTAAGGACTATCATATCAGGTATACCACTACTGCAAATACACTAACTCAGCCTTCATTCTTAATTCGTATAACCTTAAAATGAGAACTACTGTTTAACCCTATAACCTATTGACTTACACCTAAGCGTAATATAAAATATTAAAGATATCTTTTTTTTTCTTAAAGTCATTCCTTTTTGAAAGTTAACTTCTGGTTATGAACTTGGGCGCCTTTTTACGGCTAAATAAAACTTTTATCGTTTCAACGGCTTCAGATAAAGGCCAATTAGCCATCAGTCTATTCAACATGAATAATTGCCGTCCTCGTCAGCTCTCCCCCATGATCCAATCCCGGGGCCACTTATTAACTCTACCCCTGGCTTTCACTAGTTTTCGCCTGGTCGAAAATGACTCCATCAATTCGGTCGAACCGGAAATCTTAACCTCGGTCGTAAACTTTGGCAAAGTATGAGGCTAACTACCTTGCCAACCTAACAGCAGTACTTTTTGCACCTGAAACTAAAATAAACTTATGAGTTCTTCACTGCCCCAAAACTTTTTGAAAAAGTGGGCCGCTTGGCCCGCAAACTTTCCATTACAGAATGCACTGAAACTAAATCTGGCTGAAACCAATCAACAGCTAAAAACACCAGAGGCCAACTAAAAGAAATAACTAATATCACCGAAACGGCCTCCATGAGCATCATGGATTCAGCCAATAAAATCTAGGATAATATGAACCAGCCGAAAAATCAGTTAAGCATTCTAAGACAGCTAAATATCATGATCACTCAATCGCCCGCTGATCCGCAACTAGCCATCGGGCCTCAGCACGCAGAAGCTGAACCATCCCGCAATAATATCATTAGCCACCTTCCGACCGACCCAACGCTTTTTCAAAAACTGACAAGATTGAAAGCCCTTATCGCCACCCTTCAGAACCAAACCAGAAAGAGGGATACCCCGACCGAATCCCCCGAACCTAATCTAACTCTGCTTAACGACCTGAACGGAACCGATCTTGAACCGCCTCTAGATACTCTGCCCCTGCAATTCGATGTAAAGGTAATTTTTCAATCCATTTACGAACTTTATATTAACGAGTTAGTCAAAAGTCATATTAAACTAATACGGAAGAGCCAGAAAATTGTTTTCAACTGCCCGGACATAGTAACTCAGCTGACGAAAATAACCACTATGGTGCATAAGAAAGACAATTTCTATACTTTACCCATAACTTTGATTTCAAAAATTTTTGAGGAATTCCACACTATTTTAAAAAAAATTAACCAGATCGCGGCCGACATATTTCTAGACAACATTCTACCTATTGAAAACGAAATAGCAATCTCGACCCCTCCAACCCCGGCCGCTGCATCTCCGATCACGAAGCCGCTGTCCCTTCTCCCCCACACACCCCACCAACTCGCCGCTGACTAATCCCGACCCCGGCGACCTGAAAGCCTCGAAAACACTAACCAAGGAAATTAAAATCCTAACCCTGACCGCCCTAACCCCTATAACGAAGAAAGAAGAACCTCCGTTGACACCTGAACCGACCGCCGATATTGACCTCTACACCTCCATATCTTATTCAGGATCGCACAACTATCGTCCAAGCTGTAGTTATAATCACCAACCTAACCCAGAGAACGGTCCCCAATCTCAATTATATTCTGGGAACTCTCCCTTTCCAGAATCTTTCCAATCAACGCATTAAAAAAATGGTGACTCGCATTGGTGACATTCAAATTCGGCTCCTGGCCATTCTGAATTCAATTAACACCAAGATAAAGGTTCACCAGAGAACTAACGAACTAAAAATTAAATCCGCCCAAACTGAAAAATGGCTCAGGATATAAAGAAAATAAGATGCTAGGAAAACTAAGTGCCATCCAGATTAACGAAGAATCGCAGCTATTGGACCCAGGAATGAAAATTAGCCTAACCCAGAACGTTGTCAACAACCTTCTGACCAACCTAGGCTTTTAAGAGTGCTCAAAATGAACCCCCGCCATTCAGTTTCCCCTCTGTTTCTTTTGTTGCTTCTAGCCACGGCCTGCCTCCCGGTGACCACCAGAACTTCCAACACCACCTCCGGTAGCCTTTCGAACACGGAACTACTTTTAAGCCAGGCAGAAACTAATTATGAGCAGGGTTACTACCAGGCGGCAACAGATTTATACAAAAAATATCTAATCGCCGAAGTTAGCCCACCCCATATAGAAAGAATTCTGGCCGCCTATGGTCTAGCAGCTGAAAAATCAGCCAATTTCACCGACGCAGTCGGGGCCTATGAGCGTCTCATCACTCAGTTTCCCGCTAGCCCCTTCGCCGCCGAAGCTAAACCTCATCTAGCCGCTGTCTATTTGACCCAGGGTGAAGCCGCCCGGGCTGAGGTTCTAATCCTCGCCAATATCAACGCTACTGCCCCCGACTCAAAGCACCAAGCCAACCTTCGCCTCACCCTAGCCCAGAGCCAATGGCTTCTAGGACGTTACCCGGAAGCGACCGAAAACTTTCTCAAAGCCTTTCAGCAAGGCAACAACCCTACCCGAGCCGCGGCCAAAGAAGGAATTCTAGGTAGCCTAATCCATCTAGATTCAACCTCCCTAACTAGCATTCAGCAACAATATGGCCAGAATTTCCCCGGACCCGAAACTACTTATCTACTAGTTTACCAAGCCGCCGCCGCCCCTAACCTCAATTACGCCCGAACCCTGGCCGAATATTTCAACCGTTACTTTAGTTCAAACCCCCTACAGTCCAAAATTAAGGAATTACTCCAAGTTCTAGCAACCCCAGGCGCTCCCCTTCCCGCCCCGGCTTTCGGAACAAATTATGATCCCAAACAAATGGTCGTCACCCTTCTAACCGGCGAAGAAGCCCAAGCTCTTCCTTCCAACCTCAACGCCCCCCCCTTCCTCACTAACCAAATACCAATCGGCCAACATTTTACTATTGCCGCTCTACTACCCATGACCGGCCCCGGGGCTCCCCTAGCTGAAGAAGCCGTGGCCGGCCTAAAATTAGCTCTGTCTACCCTAGCTCCAGGCGCCCTAAATTTATCAATTATGGATACCGCCAGCAACCCAGATAAGGCGGCGGAACTAATTAAAACTATTGCTGCCGATACCCAAGTATTAGTAGTAGTCGGACCCCTTCTGAGCCCTGAGTCTAACGCTGCCGCTAAGGTTGCAGATAAAGCTAGCCTACCCCTAATAGCCCTCAGCCAGCGCCCGGCACTACCCACTTTAGGGCCTAATATCTTTCGTATTTTCCTGACCCCTCGTCTTCAGACTGAAGCCGTAGCCCGCTATGCCACTCTAATTCAGGGCCATAAAGCTCTAGGCATGATTTATCCCGACGACAACTATGGCCGTTCCCTACCCGCTTATTTTAAAGATGAAGCCGCTCGCCAAGGAGCTCAGGTAACAGTAACCGAAAGTTATCAACCTAAAAGCACCGATTGGAGCGCCCTGGTTGTCCGCCTCACCGGAGGCGAAGCGGCCGCTCGCCATGTCTCTACTAACTATCAGGCACAAGTAAATTTCACCGCCCTCTACCTGCCCGACTCCGCCGGCCCAGTAGCCCAGATTCTACCCCAGCTGGCCTATCATGATGTTACTAGAATGCAGTATCTAGGTTCATCTCTCTGGCTCAATCAAAAACTTCTAGCCAGCTCGGCCCGCTATCTTCAAGGCGCAATAATCCCCACAGCCATTAGCAACTTAGCCACCCGGCCAGAAACTAAAACTTTTATCACGTCTTTTCAAAAGACCTATGGCCACCAACCCGATCAGTTTGCGGCTTACGGCTACGACGCAGGGTTAGCTATTATCCAGGCCCTTACTCAGGGCGCCACCACTCGCGAGACTCTACGACAGACTCTAAGCCAGGGACTAACAGTCGCCGGAGCAACTGGACCTTTCAGTTTCGACCAAAGCGGCGACTATCTAGTAGAACCAACTCTCCTAACCATCCAGGATAAAGAATTTATCCTCCTCCGCGATCCTGGCCCTGCCGCCCGGAGGCCCTGAAATACAAACTATTAATCAAGGAGAAAAAATGTTTCCTATCATTGATGTACATGCCCGTGAAATTCTCGATTCCCGTGGGAACCCCACCGTATCGGTAGAAGTCTGGCTAGAAGACGGTTTTTACGGTCAAGCGGCCGTACCATCCGGAGCTTCCACCGGTCAACATGAAGCATTAGAACTGCGCGACAAAGATCCAAAACGCTATAGCGGTAAAGGCGTTCTACAAGCCGTTGATAATGTTAATAAAATTATAACCCCGGCGATTCTAGGTCTAGATGCTCTAAACCAGACAGCTCTAGACCTAGCCCTAATCAAGCTCGACGACACCCCGACCAAATCTAAATTAGGGGCTAACGCTATCCTGGGCGTTTCCATGGCGGTGGCCCGAGCGGCGGCCGAAGCCTCCAACCTACCTCTTTACCGCTATCTAGGCGGTGCTAATAGCCGACAACTACCCCGCCCCATGATGAATATTATCAACGGCGGCTCCCACGCAAATAACAACGTAGACTTTCAAGAATTCATGATCATGCCTCTTTTTGGTGATACTTTTGCCGAAGCTATCCGCTGCGGGACCGAAGTTTTCCACACCCTGAAAAAACTTCTAAACGAGGCCAAATTCACTACCGCTGTCGGTGACGAAGGTGGCTTTGCCCCCAACCTCAAAAGCAACGACGAAGCTCTAGAATATATTATCAAAGCTATCAAAGCCGCCGGCTACAAACCCGGCTCTGAGGTGGTTATTTGCCTGGATGCCGCTGCCTCTGAACTTTATGACCCAAAAAAGGAGAAATATGTTTTCTCTAAAAGTGACGGCTCCGCCCACACCACCACGGAGTTAATCACGCTCTATAAAACCTGGATTAAAAAATATCCAATTAAATCTATTGAAGACGGCCTCGCGGAAGACGATTGGACTGGCTGGGCCGAATTAACCGCCACTCTAGGCGAAAAGACCCAGCTAGTGGGTGATGATCTTTTCGTCACCAACACCAAGCGTTTAGCTAAAGGTATTGAACAGAAAACCGCCAACTCCATTCTTATCAAACTCAACCAGATCGGTACAGTCACCGAGACTCTGGAAGCTATTGAACTGGCTCACAAGGCTGGCTACACCGCTATCATCTCCCATCGCAGCGGCGAAACTGAAGATACCTTTATAGCCGATCTAGCCGTGGCCACCAATACCGGCCAGATCAAAACCGGTAGCGCCTCCCGCAGCGAGCGTATCTCTAAATATAATCGTCTCTTAGCTATTGAAGAAGAATTAAACTGCGCGGCTATTTTTAAAAAAACTTTCTAACTACCACTATTTCAGCATGCAGCTGAATTCATAGCGGCCATCGACATTAGTACAGTACAGTTTGCCTTCTAATTAACAATATCAAGAAATATAAAGACTAAAAGACCATTAGAAAAACGTCTATCTCCGGATGCCTCTCCATCTAGAATAAAGCGTTTTTACTGATGGTCTTCTATTTAAAGATAAAATAGAACTCCTAGCCTGAACCATACTAGAATTTAACTAATTTGTGTCAGTTTTTAACTGGGTTAGCACTATCTAATCATGACCACCAGCGTCTTTCGCGAATCTTGTAATTCTACCTAAATTATAAATTTAATTTAACAAAAATAACTACAGCTATTATAATAATCTCCGGTCTAGAAAAAATTTACCTAGCCTTTACGGCTAGATTTATAACAAAAATTTTAAGCACTAGCCGTAACAAACTTTATATAGCTATAGGGGTGATTCCACTGAAATTCTAGCTTATAATCAGGACCGAAAGGTAGAGACGGCCTCTTCATCTTTATATAGTCTTCGCTTTCTGATCGGTCAGTGGCGGCGGTTAACAAAGTCACCTTTCAGCATAAACTAACGAAAACTTACGAACTCTATAGCCCCCTAGACCTCATCGCATCGGAAGAAAACAGCAATAAAAATTTGAAATCACTTGGTTATAAAGACAGAGAAGCTATCATACTAGCTAAAGTTACGACCACATTGAAAATTAACAGTTCTACATCTAACGTAACGGCTTCGCCTTTATCAGATAAACTCTCATCAGACCAACGTCATCTAACGTTCATCAGGAGAAATTTAACAATTGGATTTTTTTACTCATCAAATAAATTCAAAAGCGTATTTTTAAAAATATCTTTATTATAAAATATTATAATTATTTATAAAAGTTAGTTAATCGTTTTTTTGTTATTTTTTTTAACTAACTAAAAATTTAATTAGTATTTTGGAAGTTCGAATAATAGAATAGGAAACAAAGGAATCTACTTTAATAGATTAATATTATAATTATATAATATTTTTATAAAATTTTGTTCTACTAGAAAGATAAAAACGGATATCATTTTGACTTTAGCTATTTTTTTAACCGGCGGTCGATTTTACCGAGTTGCCCACTTCATTATCTCCAAAATAGGTCTGGCCGATGGGTTTAGCTATCGTCTGCAACGTAGCGAATTTACTTCTACTATATTAAAATTTTAATTTTCAATTAAGATAAAAAACGCCGCTTTAAAAAGCGGCGTTTTTTTTAAATTTTTTTAAACCGGTTAAATATCCAACCAGCTTTCGCTAAAGAGAGAATGGCCCAAAATAACTCGAGCGGTTTTAACAACATCCCGCTCCTCTTTTTTTAGGGTACTAAGGTCATATTCTTTACCATCCATAACCCCATAAACTAGATCGACAAACCAGGGTAACTTGCCCTTGCACAGATCCATTATGATCGGATCGAAAGCATCCACAATACAGCTATACATACCCTTACGACGCAGCATGCATAAATAAACCTGGTTCAGAATAGGACGTAGAGAATCAGCGTTACCATTAGAAATATTGGATAAACCGTTGGTACTTTTAGTGATACCACCTTCCTGAATAGCGCCAACAATGTCAGGTAGCATCTCAAAAAAGCTCAGATTTTCCATAAGCTGATCCTGTTGAATGTTCACCGGAGTAATGATAGGGTCAATCCAGGCCCGTTCCACAGGAATACCTAAAGCCTGAGCAGCCATCAAAAGTTCGGTAGTTAGTTCGGCCCGTTCGTTAGCGTCACGAGCCATACCAGTAGGACCCCACATCAGGGCAACATAATCGGCACCGTAGGCCTTAACCAAAGGCAACATTTTATCATAGCGTTCAGGACGAACCATGATGGAGTTTATGAGGGCCGGTTTTTTCACAGCTTTCAAACCAGCTTCAATGGCATCAATGTTGGAAGTATCTAAAACTACCGGAATATTAGTGACTTCCTGAACTATATTCACTACCCACGGCATAAGCTCAGCCCCATTTTTACGAGCGGGCCCTAAATTGATGTCAATCCAATCAGGTTCACTGGCAACTATTTTTTCCACCATAGCCCGAACCGGCTTAGGATCTTTATCCTTAAAGCCGGCCCCAACGCCCTTATTGATGACATTGAGGTTCTCAGCTAAGGTAACCATGTATTTTTCGGCCATATTTTTACCTCTCATTAATTTTTTTGGGTTGCCTAAAAGACGATTTTTATTCTATCGGCCTTAAATTTTAAAAGGACGGCCGGGGTTTAAAGCCCGGCCGAAGCCTATTTAGTTAAACCTTGAGTTCTTTAAGAAACTTGGATAGGTGGGCCGCTTCGCGCGGACCAGTCTGAACCTTCCAACCAGGTAATTCTTCTTCCATATCGCCAGATATCGCAGCGGCATAGCCAGGAATAACAATAGTTTTATGCTGAATCTTCTCTTCGATAGCGATTTTCTTAACAAACTGGCCAACATCATCACCCGAAAACTTACCAGCAGCCCAAGCAGTCATAACCGAAAGACCCTCGGAATCTTTGATAAGAAGCCAGCTGGGTACCCGGCTGGCCTCCACTTCGCTGGAAACAATAAAGTAAGTTAGCGAAAAGTTGGTAGTGACCAACACCGGACTATTAGCATCAGGGTTGTTAATGGGGTAAATACCCTGAACCACAGTCATAGGACGCTGAGGATCGGTAAAGATATTTAAACGCTCTAACAGCAGAGGGAAAATTGAGGCTCCGTCAAAGTCACCTAGAACCACCACTCCGGCATACTTAGCGATAAGCGCGGCGGATATAGCCGTCTGCATGGCCAAGTTGGGAGTAATTTCCACCGGAAAGGCGATAGTGGGGAAACCGTAGTCCCGGTTGCCGCTCAAAGCCGCACGACGGATAGCCACAGAATCAGTAAAGACTTCCTTAATGGTACGAGCACCGGAATCAATAACGATATCTTTCACTCCGGCCTCGGTAAGCTTCTTAGTCAGAATAGCTACTTCGTCAATATTGGCAGCTCTTAACCAGACTGGAACCTTAGCCTCTTTAGCAATAGTAGCCACGGCATCAACGTTGGCTACGGTAGCTGGACCAACCAAAGGATTCTTACCACCCAGAACAGCGACAGCTTTTTTCAAAGCTTCAACATCTTCACTATAGAGAATAACCGAAAGATCGCTATTAGTCACCACAGCTTTGGCGGCCTCGGCTAAACGCGGACCACCTTTAACTACAACCAGCTCCGGTCGTAAGTTCAAGCCCACCCGAAGATACTGAAGTTTTTGGTAACGAGCCACTTTAGTGGCAATATCAGCGTCTGATTCACTATCATTAATTAAAGCGGCGAGGCCAGTAGGATTAAAAAAAGTTTTTTCATGGCGGAAGAGAACAGTTTCACCGCCGATTTTAACGACCGTAGCGCCGGAACCAATGATTAGAGGGCGAATAGGAGGCGCGGAAGCGACGGAAAGCTTTTCGCGTGATTCGGGGGAAACATCGGGGCAACTGTCCAGCTCAGCCTTACCAGAAGCGAGGTTCATAGCGAAGGCTAAACATGTGGCGGAACCACATTTTTTGCAGTTAGTACCCGGCAGCATTTTGAAGATTTGGATACCGGTCAGGGCCATTTGTCTACTCCTAACAGTTTTTTTTAGTAGCGGACCGAGCGGAATGCTTCGAGTCCTTCGGGAAATCTGATTTATTCAAAATTTCAAGGTTC
>LQAB01010224.1_pt1 | contig 28122 bp, 22 predicted proteins | sample 654521 | NCBI WGS metagenome assembly LQAB01 (sample SAMN00762031, study PRJNA78659) | termite gut metagenome | isolation source: bacterial endosymbionts found in Trichonympha flagellates filtered from... | host: Zootermopsis nevadensis | place: USA: Mt. Pinos, Los Padres National Forest, CA ... | reverse complement strand
GGAAAAAAATTTCAAGGCTTCTTATTTTATTTCGCATGAGGGAAAAAAGCACTTAAAAAAGAAAATCTCTCTTTTAACACCCAGCCGTTTAAGAAAAAAATATTATCTTTCTGACTGGTTCTAATTTGCAAATAAAAGTAATATCTTACCTTAAATATGGATTCAATTCGAAAGTCTCAATAACGGTGACTAAGACTCATAGTATAATTGTAGCTACTAAATTTTTTGTTCGAAACCCCTATGGTAATGACATGCTTGATGACACAATCCAATAAATAGCTAAAAGTTAAATCATAAAGCAGAATTAAATTAGGGAAAAAATTTGCCAGATTACGTGGCTGTAATTACTATTAAACCTAGTATAGGTATTTGAAAAATTGCTCGGCCTAGGCTCAATTCTGTCTGGTTTGTTTCATTAGGCAACATGAGGAAGTACTCCCTTTCCAATTTCTGCGTAAATTATTAACTCTTTCTATATAAAGCAAGAACATAGTTTATTATTCAATTTATAAACCTTCACTTACAAAAAAACACGTCACATAAACAATTATAAACTATAAACCTTAAATCAACTTATTCTCAGAAGATCTTATAAACATTATTTATTTTTAACGAATTCTTAAGCGATAATTTATAATTATACTTAATTATTCTATTATAAATTAAGCCTCTCTGAAGGGCGAAAATCCAAAATCCGCCAACTGGGGGTAAAGCAGCCTTGGTATTCATTCATCTCTAAGGTCAGAGCCACATCCATCTCTCGAGTTATCTCACACAGGCGGGGCGCTAAACCAAAACCTATCAAGGTTCGCTTAATCAGGCCATCCAGCAGAACAAATTTAAGATGTTGTTCCCCCCCCGAATTAGTGGGCCGGGCATCACCAACAGAAACTCGTGGAATAACTAGAATCGGGCTTGAATTAGCCTGGCCGAAGGGTTCCATAGCGGCCAAGGGTCGAGCAAGGATTTCTAAATCTCCCAAAGATACGACTAAATCTATTAATAATTCTGATTCACTGACAAAATCTGGCTCGGCCTGAGCTAAATCTTCTAATCTAGTGCGAAAATCATTCAAACGATTAACTGGTAAGGTTAGACCAGCCGCTTGAGCGTGACCACCAAAAGAAGTAAACATTGGTTCAAGATGACTCAGGGCCCGGTAAAGATTAAAATTTCCGGCTGAACGACCGCTGCCAACGGCTAAAATGCCCTCCAGACTAAAAAGTACAGTCGGCTTACGCGTGGTCTCAGCTACTCTAGAGGCGGCCAGACCTAAAAGTCCTCTGGGCCAGTCTTTTTCACCCAAAACAACAGTACGGCTGTTAGGTGATATTTCCACCTCTAATTTTTCTAGCGCCTCCTGACAAAGACGATTCTGCCCCTGGTAACGTTTCTGATTTAATTTTTCAAGGTGAACCGCTAACTTGGCAGCGGATTCTTCATCTTCAGACAAAAGAAGTTCTAAAGCCGGTCCGGCGCTACCGAGACGGCCGGCGGCGTTAAGACGCGGAGCCAGGCGAAAACCTACATCCCGACCACTAATCTTTTTACCAGTTATTCTAGATATTTTTTTTAGAGCCGCCAAACCTGGCCAACTAGTTGAAGCCAGAAAATCTAGCCCCTGGCGAACCAAAATACGATTAGCACCAGTCAAAGGAGCTAAATCCGCAATGGTACCAATAGCGACTAAAGGCAAGTAATCTAAAAGAGCCGGCGGAGCAGAAACCGTTAAAAGATTATTTTTTTGGAGGTGTCGTTTGAAGGCTGCCAAAAGAAAAAAAGCCATTCCCACTCCAGCCGGAGGGGCTTTCCCCCAGGCTTCATCATTATGAGGATTTATTATGGTTAAAGCCGGGGGTAACCGGAGAGGCAACTGATGATGATCGGTAATTATGACGTCAAGACCTTGGTGGGTAGCCGTCTCAACCGCTTCTAAATCTGATACTCCGTTGTCGACGGTAACAATGAGGCTGACTCCCCGTTTGGCCAGTTCTGAAACCGCCGTAGGCTTTAAACCGTAACCATCAGTCAAACGGTTAGGAATATGAATAGTTATTTTAAGACCCGATTCCCGTAGTCCTCGGCCTAAAAGAGCCGCGGCGGTAAGACCATCGGCATCATAATCACCGCAGATGGCCGTTAATTCTCCTTGGCGGCGGGCTAGCAGCAATCTATCTAGAGCTAAATTCATACCTTTCAAAGTTAAAGGATCGGGTAGGGCTTTAAGTTCCGCTCGAATAAAATTACGGACGGAAGCCGGATCTTTAAAACCACGCGCAACTAAAAATTCTCCCACTTTCAAAGGTTGCCCGAGATCGTTAGCTAAACGAGCGGCTAATTTACGGTTGATATGGCGAAAGCGCCAGATCAAAGTCTTAGAACTTTTGTTAAAGCTAGCACTAAAGCTTCGCTTTCTTCTTTAAGACCGGCACTAACTCGCAGATGAGTCGCTAAACCAAAAGAGGTCAAAGAGCGAGTTATTACTCCCTGATGTAGAACAGCCTGATATATTTTATCAGCAGAACGCCCCTTTAGATCTACCATTATATAATTAGCCTCAGTGGGTTGGGGGATTAGTCCCAGAGCGGTAAATTTTTCCTGAAAATAATCAAGACTGGCCCAGGTCATTTTCAAAGTTTTTTGCAAAAACTCGTCATCGTCTAAAGCTGCCACCGCTCCAGCCTGGGCCAGAACACTCATATTAAAGGGCTGGCGTACCTTATTCAGAGATAAGGTCAATTCAGGATTAGTTACCGCATAGGCGGCTCGGAGTCCAGCCAACCCATATGCTTTGGAAAAAGTTCGTAAAACTATCAGGTGGCTGTTTTTTTCAGCTAAGAGCGGTTTGAAGTCACTTTTTGGTCGCCGGGTAAAATCGATATAAGCTTCATCTAGTACTAAAAGGGTATTGGCCGGAAGTTTCCTATAAAAAATTTCTACCTGCTTCGACTCCAAATAAGCTCCAGTGGGATTTAAAGGATTATCAAGAAAGATCAGGCTGGTCTTAAGGTTTACCTTGCTAAGAATTGCTTCTAGATCGTGATTATAATCAGCGGTCAACGGAACTTGGCAAACTTCCGCCCCAGCGGCTTGGGCATTTTTAGCGTAGAGGGTGAAACTGGGGCTAGACATAATGACCCGACTCCCCGGACCAGCCAAGGCATGAGTTAAAACCAAAATGAATTCTGACGAACCATTACCGCAGATTATTTGAGCCGGATCGTAGCCAAATTTACGGGCTAAAGCTGCTTTTAAAACGCGACTATCGGCATCGCTATATCGATGAAGGCTAGCTAAAACTCTGGTTATAGCCTCCAGAGCTTTAGGAGAGGAACCGAGACTATTTTCATTGGAGGCAAGCTTGACCAAACCAGGGAACCCTAATTCAATTTCAACATCTTCAATCAGACGACCAGGAACGTAAGGAGAGAGATTTTTTATATAATTGGGAATAATTTTAGACATACCACGTTTCATATTTTATAAATTATAAATTGATTATAATTCTTATATAATGAATTCAAAATTAAACTTCCAAAAGTTTCTGTCTGAAAAAATCTACTTTCCCTTGAAGCTTCAAGTCTTTTTTCAGAGTCTGTTCTAGTTTATTAATAGCATAGAGAGCACTGGAATGGCTGCGGCCAAAAGTGCGGCCTATTTCTTCTAAAGTACGCCCGGTAAGTTGACGGGCTAGATAGATACCCAAAGTACGAGCCTCAGTAAGTTTAGCTGAACGATCCCTAGAGATTAGTTCAACCGCTTCCAGATGAAAATGGCGGCAGATGAGAGTGCGGATAGAGGTGAGAGTCAGAACTCCATCCGAGTTTTCATCGAAAAGATAAGCCAGGGCTTCGCGAGCCATGTCCATATCAACCTGCCAACCTAGAAGCTGACTTTTAGCCCTAAGGCTAATAAGACAACTCTCTAGTTGTCTAACATCGGAGGTTACTCTTTCAGCCATATATTCCAAAACAGTGCGAGAGACTTTTAGATTAAGATTTTTAGCTTTTTTTAGCAGTATATTCAACCGTGTCTCGTACTCAGGGGGGCCAATAGGTGAAATTAAAGCCGTAGATAGACGTGAACGCAATGAACGTCCCAATCTAGGAATGCCTTTGGGTTCCTGAGGTGAAGTAAAGATTACTTTTTTACCTCGATCTAAAAGATAATCTAAAGTAAAACAAAGCTCTGATTGAATTTTTTCTTTGCCAGCCAAAAATTGGACTTCCTCCAGAACAAAAACATCACAACTTTGGCGATATTTAGTCTTAAAATCCTCCATACTTCCATGTCTAAGGGCGTAAGTCATTTCATTAGTGAAGTCCTCGGCGGTCAGGTAATAAACCTGAGGGCGGGGCCGGATCTGCAAAAAAGCCTGACTAAGAGCTAAGGATAAATGGCTTTTACCTAAACCATGATCGGAAGTTATAAAGAGGGCGTCAGCCCCCAGGGCCGCCCCGGCGGCCAAAGCCCTGGCTGCCGAATAAGCATATAGATTGGAATCACCGACTACAAAATTATCAAAAGTAAAGCGACCATCCAAACGTAAAGAGCAAAGAGTGCGAGAGACGTTTGAATTTGAACTCAATATATTAGTCGGAAGATCCGAGAACTCCGGAGAATAATCAAAATTATTGCTAGAGTGCGATTCAAGGGGCTCTAGATTACTTACGAATTCCAGAGGAGCGGAGGACATAAAGCCTGAAGCCGTTAAAGCGGAAGAGAGGTCACTTGAAAAATGGCTTTTGACCCAATTGAGAAAAAAGGGATTAGGACCGGAAATAACAAGGTGCCCACTCTCCGCCTGATGAATTTTAAGTGGTTCTATCCAAGTCTTATAGTTAGACGGAGTTAACCGTTCGGCCAGAATATTTTTCGTCAGATCCCATAATTTTTCTGACTCAACTAATATGTCCTGGCTTAAATTTGACATAAATAAATATCGCTCCAAATTAAATACCGATAATTAGAATTAATATACGGATTAAACTTTAGAATTACCTTTAAAATTAGGGCTCTTTTAGGGTTTAAAACTGGTCACGCGTTCTCATAGCTAGTTGGGACTCTAGCAAATCCGCTAGTCAGGGTCAATAAGCGATTTTTCAAAAGACCTAACCTAGAAAGTCCCTCTGAACTTCACAAGGAAAATAATTTCGACAACAGGCTTAAATAATAGGAATATTTTTTATAGGTAGGGTGAAAAAGTTGTTTATAAAAGGGGTGGTTAAAGAAGTTAATAACCTGATTACTGGGGCCCCGGTCCACTTTTTATAAACAATTGTGATTTATATTATCAACATATTTAATAACTGTAATACTCGTTTTTTCTCTGCTAATCTTTTATTTTTATAAAAAATAATTTGATTATATAACATTATATAAGAGCTAGATAAAACACCGAATTACAAGCTGAACTTTCAGATCGACCTTCCAATAGATTAGGACATCCTGAAATATAAGGTAACTCCCTTATTACATGTGGTCATTCTAGCTCTTAGGATAGAGGAATAAACTTCAAGAAAGAGGCCGATTTTCAGTGGTTTAAATCGAGCTCGTCTTTGAGAGGGCGAGTCAGAAGATCGACCATACCTTGGCGAGGTTCTTTGGCTTCGTAGATAATTCGATAGACCTCCCGAGCCATAGGCATTTCTACTTGGTACCGCAGGGCCATATTGTAAACTGAACGTGCATTGCGTATCCCTTCGGCAATATCGCGGCGACCGGCCAAAATTTGTTTAAGTTTTTCACCAGCTCCCAAGCGAAGCCCTACCTGGCGATTACGCGATAACCTCCCAGTGGCGGTTAGAATTAAATCTCCCATTCCAGAAAGGCCCATTAAAGTCATTGGATTGGCGCCAAGAGCCACAGCCATACGGCTCATTTCTCCCAAAGCTCTAGAAAGCATAGCCGCTCTGGCATTAGCGCCCAAAGAGAACCCGTCACAAATGCCAGCAGCTATGGCGTAAATATTTTTTAGAGCTCCACCTAGTTCTACCCCCACCCTATCCAAAGAAGTATAAATGCGAAAGACTGGGGTCGACAAGAAGACCTGGACGGACTGAGCCAGTGAGTGGGAGTGCATGGCTAGAGTCACCCCGGTCGGCAGACCCAGAGCCACTTCCCTAGCGAAGCTGGGGCCAGAGATAGCGCCTAGTTCTAAACCAAAACAGACTGGTAATTCTTCTTCCAGAATTTGAACCATGGTGGCTGAACTTTCATCCTCAATACCTTTGGAAGCACTAATTACTACTGTTTCCGGTGGCAGAACCGGAGCCATTTGAGCAGCTATCGCTCTCATAATATGGCTAGGAACCACTACTAATACCAGCTTTTGATCAGTCAAAGCCGCTTTAATATCAGAAACAGCCCTTATGCCGCTGGGAAGTTTCAAGCCGGTTAAAAAAGCCGGATTTTCATGCTTTAAATTAATCTGATCGACCACTTCCTCACGATGCGCCCAAATGGTGACCGAGAGTCCCTGTCGAGCGGCATGAGCCGCAAGTGCTGTTCCCCACGAGCCCGCCCCTATTATAGCTATTTTTTTAGGTAATTTAAGCGCATCCATCTGCCAGCCTTTAAAATATTAAATTATTTAAAATAATTTATTATAATAGTTAATAAGGCAAATAGAAAGATTTTTCTTTTAGGTAGTTTTTTGAGAAGGTCTCAAATCCAACCCTGGGGAATAGGGGGAGCACAAAAAAATAAGCACTTTTATTCTTTAGCTCATACACCCTTTTTAAGCTTGTAGTGCTTAAAGAGAGTCTCTTCAATATCTTAATTTTATAAAAACCGCCCTTAGCTTTAGGCACTAAGGTTAAAAATAATGACCGCTTTCAATATTTCAATGTGTCCTAGGTTATTTCAAACGTTACTGGGATATAGTTCTGTTCTAGTTCTCATATAGTCCCGCTGCCAATGAACCAACTTTTTCTTAGATACGAAGCATAGTCAATATTATCTTTGTTATTTTCCAAGTATCCGGTCAAGTTGAACTTATTTTTGACCAGCTAACATTTATTGCGGTCTCTTAATCCTAATAGCCCTTTTAGTCTTTAGGCGGCAGCTGAGATCGAGGAAATTAAACCTATTCGCATGAACGGAAGCTTACTAATTTATTGTCACAAATAGTTCTAGGAAGGAACCGGTACTTCCTCAATTTGATCCCCTATTTCGCGGTATTCGGTTTTTTTACCTATCAAAATATCTTCGTTTATTTACAATATTTTATCGCATAGAAACTTTAATTTTAAGCTTTTGAGGTTCTCCTAAAGCCGTAACATTGTAGTTTTCTATCTGCGTTACAGCTAAAAAATATTCGGCCCCGACCGTTCTCTACCTAAAAATTTTTATAAGATTAAAAAGGTCTTCAAAAAATTTTTTGACGGTTTACAGACTGAAGATTTCTAGACAATCCTACTGAAGTTTAAAATACACTCTTATTAGGTCATCTAAAACAAGTAAATTTATGAACTTGTCCCATACAGTCGCATCATCTTTTATATAAACCCTCCACCTTTAAGTCCGAATTAGGAATTAGGAATATAGTATAGCAAAGAGCTTAAACCGAGTGCTTATTTTTTTGTGCACTTGGAGAAAATTATCAACTTGACCATTTGGGTCGGTCTGGGGTAAAATCACACAGTAAGGATTTATAATAAACTTAGTCATAACACTACAAGCATAATTTTCAGGTGATATTATGGTCAGCATCGGTCTTGATTTCACTTTAATAATCCAAATTATAAACTTTCTATTACTAATGTTGGCCATGAATATTCTCTTATACCGGCCACTTCGTAAAATTATTAAAGAGAGAACCGAACTTCTAGCCCGCTTAAGAAACCGATCGACCGCAGCCGAAGCCGAACTGAAAAATAGCGAAGCAGAAAAAGACCGATTAAATGCTGAATCTTTGCGCCAGGCTATTAGTCTAAAAAATGAGGTGACCGCAAAAAGCCGGGAGCAGGAAAAATCAATTTTAGCTGAGGCCCAGGAAAAGATCTTACGCCAAGTGGGCGATAGCCGAACTAAGCTTCAGGAGTCCGCCGCCGCCGCCCACCAGACTCTAATTGCAGAAATTCAGACTCTAGCCGGCGAAATAGCCGAAAAAATATTGGGGAGAACCCTGTAATGAAAAAATACGTCCCCGCCGCCACTTTTGCTCTATTTATCTGTTTGGCCTCTCTGCCCCTAATGGCTTCTGAGGGCGCCTATTCCGAAAACCAAATTAAAGATTTTCTTTTCCGTTTAATGAACTTCGCCGCCTTTTTAACTATACTTATTTATGCGGCCAAAAAACCTGTAACTAATTACTTCCATAAACGCAGGGAAAATATTGCCCGTAACCTTAAATACCTGGAAACTCAAGCCCGTAATCTAGAAGAACAAAAAGAAATAATGAATAAGCAAATCGCCTGTATTGCTTCAGAACGAGACGCTATATTGGACCAATATAAGCGCCTGGGCCAAAAAGAGGCTGACCAGATCATAAACGAAGCTACCAAGGTAGCAGAAAATCTCATTCAGAAGACTAATGACGTTCTGCTTATGGAGGTAAAAACCGCACGACAGGAACTTTTAACAGAAATAGTTAAACTATCCACCGTAGCGGCCCAAGAACTGATCCAAAATAACATAACCGCCGAAGACTATAACCGCCTGGCTGACGAATTCATGACTCAGGTGGAAAAACTACCCTCACCTATTTTAAGCTGAGGCGGAGCTTCTAAGACAATGAAAAATCGAACCGTTATCAACAGATACGCCCACGCTCTCTTAAATATTGGTCTGGACGACGGCCGTTACGTCAAATACGGTCTGGAATTGCACGATCTAGTCGAGGTCTTTTCCGTCCTTGGTGAAGAAACTAGAGCCCTTACTTCACCCTTGTATCCAGAAGGGGTGAGAAAAAAAATGCTCGACCTGATTCTGGATAAAGCCGCCTTGAGCCCCATAGTATCAAACTTTATCAACCTTTTGGCGGATAAGAATCATTTAGATGAACTGGATAAAATTGCCCTTATTTATAATGGTTTGGTCGATGCCAAAAAAGGTCTCGTCCGGGTCAAGGTTACTTCGGCCGCCCCCCTACCCGGCTCTGTGCTAAAATCTCTCCAGACAGTTTTAAGCAAATTTGCCGGCCGCCAAGTTGAGCTGACCATTAACCATGACCCCGCTCTTATCGGTGGTCTGGTAGCCCAATTAGGTGATCTAACTATAGACGGCAGCGTCCGTACTCAGTTAGAAAAACTAACTGCCCGGCTGACCACCTTTTAATAACATATTGAATTAACCTTGTCTTAAGGAGATACTATGGCCATAAGAGCGAAAGAAATCAGCGAAATTATTAAATCGCAAATTACGAACTATGGATGCCAGGTCGAACTGGCTGAAACCGGAACTGTTCTATCGGTAGGTGATGGCGTGGCCAAAGTTTACGGTGTAGCTAAAGCTATGGCTATGGAACTTTTGGAATTCCCTCACGGCATCTTAGGGATGGTTCTGAATCTGGAAGAAGATAATGTCGGCGTAGCTATTTTAGGTGATGTAGAACATATTAAAGAGGGAGATATCGTAAAACGTACCGGTCGTATTGCTCAGGTTCCTGTGGGTGACGCTCTTTTGGGCCGCGTAGTTAACGGCGTGGGCCAACCCATTGATGGGAAAGGCCCTATTGATACTAAAGAATTCCACCGTATTGAAGTAGTCGCCCCCGGCATTATTGCTCGTAAGGGTGTCCACGAACCGATGTATACTGGTATCAAGGCCATAGATGCTATGACCCCCATCGGCCGAGGTCAGCGGGAGCTTATTATTGGTGATCGTCAGATCGGGAAGACAGCTATCTGTGTTGATGCCATCATAAATCAGAAAGGTCAAGATGTCATTTGTATTTATGTAGCCGTTGGTCAGAAAAAATCTACCGTGGCTCAGGTTGTTTCCAATCTAGAAAAACATGGGGCTATGGAATATACGATTGTCATTAGCGCTTCCGCCTCTGATCCAGCTACCCTTCAATATATTGCCCCCTTTGCCGGCACTACAATGGGTGAATATTACCGTGACCGTGGCCGACACGCCCTTATTATTTATGATGACCTCTCTAAGCAGGCGGTAGCCTACCGCCAGGTTTCTCTGCTTCTGAGGCGTCCTCCTGGGCGCGAGGCCTATCCTGGCGATATTTTTTACAACCATTCACGCCTTCTAGAACGCTCAGCCAAGCTCAACGACGAATTGGGGGCCGGTTCCCTGACTGCTCTACCGGTCATTGAAACTCAGGCGGGCGATGTTTCGGCCTTCATCCCCACTAACGTTATCTCTATTACCGATGGTCAGGTTTTTCTGGAACCAAACCTATTCTTTTCAGGCATTCGCCCAGCCATTAATGTAGGTATTTCTGTCAGCCGGGTCGGCGGCGCGGCCCAGACCAAGGCCATGAAAAAAGTAGCTGGAACCCTACGTCTGGATTTGGCCCAATTCCGTGAAATAGAATCTTTTGCCCAATTTGGCTCGGATCTAGATAAATCTACTAAAGCCCTAATCGACCGTGGTCAGCGCATGGTGGAACTTTTAAAACAACCCCAATATCAACCCATGTCGGCTGAAAAAGAAGTTTTGACCCTCTACGCCGGTACCAGAGGTTTTCTAGATAAATTTCCTATATCTGCGGTGTCGGAATACGAAAGGCGGATGTTTGACTTTATTGAATCTAAATATCCGGAAATTCTAAAAAATATTAAAGAGAACAAGGATATTCACTCCGATCTGGACACTAAAATCAAAGAAGCCTTAACTGAATTTTCTTCTGCTTTCACCCCATCCTCTATCTAAAAGAAACGAAATAGTATGGCCTCATTAAAAGATATTAAACGTCAAATCCAAGCCATCTCACAGACCAGAAAATTAACCAAAGCAATGAATATGGTGGCAGCTGCTAAATTACGGGCTATTCAGGGTCGTACTGAAACTCTGCGAGCTTACGCCGATGAACACCATCGCTTAGTTAATGCCATCGGCAATCAATCTCAAGGCTTTGATCACCCCCTCTTACATTTCAATAATGAGGCCAATAAAATTGAAATTGTAGCTATTTCCTCAGATAGAGGTCTATGCGGGAGTTTCAATACAAACCTCTGTCACATGCTGGACAAAAAAATTGTAGCTCTGCGCAAAGCCGGGCATGGAGTTTCTTTATTTCTCATTGGCCGTAAGTTTAAAGATTACTATAGTCGGCGTCAGGTGGAGATTAGCCATGCTTTAACCGGAGTCTTAGCTAATTTTGACTATCTACTGGCTCAAGAAATTGCCGAAACTCTGACCAATAAATTTTTAGAAGGTTATTTACGGGAAATTTGGATTTTAACAACCAGATTTCAGGGTGTGTCCCGACAGGAACCAACTCTAATCCCATTTTTGCCTCTAGTTCATAATGAAGTTAATAATACACCTAAAAATGCTTATGGTTATTTAGTAGAACCGGATCCGACCACTCTTTTCAGCCGTCTCATCCCTCGAAGTTTGGCGATTATGATTTTTCAGGCCCTTCTAGAATCAGTCACTAGTGAAAATGCAGCTAGAATGCAGGCCATGGACAACGCTAGTAAGAACTGCAAAGAAATAACTCAAAGCCTAACTACGGTTTATAATAAGCTTCGCCAAGCCACTGTAACTAATGAACTTTTAGATATAGTTAACGGTTCTGAAGCACTGGCCGCGGTCTAGATTCACACTAATGGCCTGGGAAGCTATCAAAATGAAAATAAAAACACTTTCTCTTTGAAAGCTGGAGGTATAAAGAAATGAATGAAGGTAAAATCATACAAGTTATAGGCCCGGTTATTGACGTGGTCTTTCCAGAGGGGCAGCTCCCTAATATATTAAATGCTCTTCTGGTTTCGAACCCATCTATCAATGACCAACCGGACAATCTGGTTTTGGAAGTTGCTCAGCACCTTGGTGATAACATAGTTAGAACCATAGCTATGGATATAACTGATGGTCTGGTTCGCGGCATGATCGCAAAAGATACCGGAGACCAAATCTCCGTTCCGGTTGGTAAGGAAGTTCTGGGTCGGGTTCTCAATGTAATCGGCAAACCTGTTGACGGTAAAGGTCAAGTCAAGGCCGCTAAATTATATCCTATTCATCGCCCAGCCCCAGCCTTTATTGATCAGGATACTTCAGTACGTGTTTTAGGAACCGGCATTAAAGTTATTGACCTTCTGGTTCCTTTTCCCCGCGGGGGCAAAATGGGTCTCTTCGGCGGCGCCGGCGTCGGTAAAACCGTTATCATGATGGAAATGGTACATAATATAGCCATGCACCACGGCGGTATTTCAGTCTTCGCTGGTGTAGGAGAACGTACCCGCGAAGGCACGGATCTATATAACGAAATGAAAGAAAGCGGAGTCATTGACAAAGCTGCTCTAGTTTACGGTCAGATGACCGAACCGCCGGGAGCCAGGGCTAGAGTGGCTCTAACTGGCCTAACCGTTGCTGAATATTTTCGCGACGAAGAAGGACAGGATGTCCTTCTTTTTGTCGACAATATTTTCCGCTTTACCCAGGCCGGGAGCGAAATCTCGGCTCTCTTAGGACGTATGCCTTCTGCAGTTGGCTACCAGCCCACTCTGGCCACGGATTTAGGTGAACTTCAGGAGCGTATCACTTCTACCAAACGTGGTTCAATAACTTCTGTCCAATGTGTTTATGTTCCCGCTGATGACGTAACTGACCCCGCTCCGGCGACAACTTTTGCCCATTTAAACGGTACCGTGGTTTTATCAAGGCAGATCGCCGAACTCGGTATTTATCCGGCTGTCGACCCTCTAGATTCCACCAGTACCATCCTCGATCCTAATTTTATCGGTGAGGCCCACTACCAGACCTCCCGTCGGGTTCAACAGACTTTACAGAAATATAAAGACCTTCAAGATATTATCGCCATTCTGGGGATGGAAGAACTTTCTGAAAATGATAAATTAACTGTGGCTAGAGCTAGGAAACTCCAGCGGTTCCTATCTCAGCCATTTTTTTCAGCTGAAGTCTTTACCGGCTCTCCCGGCAAGTTCGTTAAGGTTGAAGATACTGTCCGCGGTTTCACCGAGATCCTCGACGGCAAACACGATGATCTTCCTGAACAGGCGTTTCACATGGTCGGCGGTATCGAAGAAGTTCTGAAAAAAGCTGACCGTATGGCTAAAGACGCAGCTTAGCGAGGTTTTAAACATGAACGCTAAGAAGATTAATCTACGCATAGTCACCCCGGATAAAACCGTAGTAGACACCTCGGTAGATGCCGTAGGAGCCGTAGGTTCAGATGGTGGTTTTACAGCTCTACCTGGTCATATAGATTTTTTAACTGATTTAAAACCAGGGGTTTTATGGTATCGTGCTGAGGGACAAACCAGAGAATTAGCTGTTTCCGGCGGATTTATTGAAGTTAAGCCAAACTACGCCAGTGTTCTAGCCGACAGTGCCGAATATATTGAGGAGATAGATATCGAACGAGCCCAGCAAGCCATAAAAAGAGCGGAAAGTCTTTTAATTAAGGCCAAAGCCGCTAGCCAGAGTGGTACTGAAGCCAATAAAGCCGAAATTAGCCAGATCACCGCCAGTTTGACCCGCGCTGCCACTCGACTTAAATTGGCTGTTCATCGTCTACCAAGATAACCCTGGACCCTTTAATACTGTTACGACCGTCAAACTAAGGTTTTGTATCGGTTAGACATTTGTAGGTTTATGAAAATTGTAGGCTTGCTCCGTTTTTTACCTCTGGGAATATTATGAACAGACCGAGGTTGCTTCTAGCCGGAGCTTACAGCGGAGTAGGCAAAACTTCCGTCACCGTCGGCTTAATGGCGGCCTTTCTTAAGAGGGGCTTAGTAATTCAACCTTATAAAGTTGGGCCAGACTATATCGATCCAACATTTCATAATTTTGTAACTAGCCGTAAATCCCGCAATCTAGACTCTTGGCTTCTTGATGACACTACAATCAAAACTCTTTTTCTAAATAGTACTCCACCGCCTGAAAAAGGTCTTTCAATCATTGAAGGGGCTATGGGTCTCTTCGATGGTCACAATCAGGATCAGACTGGTAGCAGCGCCCATCTGGCCCAAATCTTGTCAGCTCCGGTAATTTTAGTTATTGATGGAGCAACCATAGCACGTACTGCGGCGGCTATTGTTTACGGTTGCGATCACTTTATACCGGGTTTTAAACTGGCCGGAGTTATCATCAACAAAGTATCTTCGCTAACTCAATATAAAATGCTAAAATATTTTGTGGAACAGGAAGCTAGAGTCCACTGCTTCGGTTATCTACCCCAAGACTCAAAATTTAAAATGGAAAGCCGCCACTTGGGGCTTATTCCCTCAATAGAAGTGCCTGGATTAAGTGAGCTTATTGAACATCTAGGTACAACAGTAGCTAAAACATTTGATTTAGATGGTCTACTTACACTGTCCACTTCAGCTCCTGATCTTTCGGCCCCTCCTCTGGTTGCGTCTACTCCCACCCAATCCATTCGTCTTGGTCTAGCTTTGGATGAGGCTTTTAATTTTTACTACCCTGATGCCTTAGATCTCTTAGTTCGTTTTGGGGCTAAATTGCTACCCTTCAGCCCCATCCATGATCAAGTTTTACCTCAAAAATTAGATGGATTATATTTGGGCGGCGGTTTCCCTGAAATCTTCGCAGCTCGCCTAGCGGCTAACGACTCCCTTAAAAAAGAAATTCTGATGGTTCTAGAAGACGGCTTACCGACATATGCTGAGTGTGGTGGCCTTATGTATTTAAGCCAAACTTTAATCGACTACGCTGGCCTTTCCCATAGCATGTTAAATTTTTTTCCAACGACTACAAATATGACCAAGCATCTTCAAAATTTTGGCTATGTTACTGTAACCTTTGATCGGGACACGGTGTTAGGTCCATCCGGGACTAAAATACGCGCTCATGAATTTCACCATTCGTACCTTGAAGGTACATCAGCTAGTAATTATGTCCTAACCATGACTAAAAGCGATACTCAGATTTGGCGCGGGGGTTTGTGTCGCAAAAATGTTCTAGCCGCTTATCCCCATCTCCATTTTTGCACTAATCCCAAGCTAGCCGCCTACTTTATAGCTCAATGTCAACAATATAACTTGATAAAAACTGGAGGCACTCATGTATCTAGTCACCAGTAAGGAAATGCAGCACTTGGATCGTATCGCTATCGACAACTTTGGTCTACCCGGGATAGTTCTTATGGAAAATGCCGCCCGTAGCATCGCCCAGGCTATTTTTAATTTTTGGCCGCTCTGGCCATCAAATCCTACCGCCATAGTATTGGTCGGCCGAGGCCAAAACGGCGGTGATGGCTGGGTTCTAGCCCGTTTATTATCAACTCGTGGTTTCCATGTTCTAGCTTACTTACTTAAATCCGAAGGTCAGGAACTGACTGGCGATGCAGCCATAAATTATAATATAGTTCAAAAATTAAATATCTTCACCCAGGTGATTGAAACGAACAACGACTGCCTGCCTTCTTGGAATCAGGCTGATCTGGTAATTGACGCCATATTCGGAACTGGTCTGGATCGACCTCTCGCCAACCCGGTAGCCAGAGTTCTGAATAGCGCGAATGAGGCTAGATCACGCCGAGGAGATCGCTTAAGAATTCTAGCCGTAGATTTACCCTCAGGTCTATCCGGCGACACTGGCGAAAAGTGGGGTCCAATATTACCCGCCGATCTCACTGTCACTTTGGGCGCCCCAAAAGTAGGATTATATCTGAAGCATGGACCCGAAGCAGCTGGTAAAATTGTAATCGGCGATATAGGTCTCACTCCCCAGATGCTAGCCCAAGCTCCGCCTCGAGGCCGCCTCACTGACTGGGAAGAGTTGAGGGTCTGTCTGCCATGCCGACCCCTAACTGGGCATAAAGGTAGTTTTGGGCATGCCCTACTGGCCGGTGGAGCTAAAGGTAAAACGGGGGCTTTAATTATGGCCTCCGAAGGCGCACTAAGAAGTGGAGCGGCTTTGGTTACTGTTCTCCACCCCGCTTCTTTAGGGTCGATCTATGAAACTAAACTCACTGAGGCCATGACTCTAGAACTACCAGAAAATAATCCGGGAGAACTAGCCGCCTCGGCCGGCGATTTAATTTTGTGCTACACTAAAAATTGTCAAGCTCTAGCCCTAGGACCTGGGTTAGGGCTGGGAAAAGAAGCAGAGGAGCTGGTTCAAAGAGTAGCTAGATCCGTTGCGATACCTCTGGTTCTAGATGCTGATGCCCTAACCAATCTAGCCGGCCGTTTAGAAATACTTAAAGGCCGGCTAAATATTGTTCTAACTCCCCATCCCGGGGAAGCAGCCAGGCTTCTTGCGGTTACTACCACCGACATTCAAAACGATCGCTTGGGGGCAGCACGACAACTCGCCGCCCAAAGCCAAGCGATCGTACTTTTAAAAGGCCACAACTCTATAATTTGCGAACCAAAAGGAAATTTCTATATAAACCCTACCGGGGGACCTCATTTAGCTGTAGGCGGAAGTGGAGATATGCTGACCGGTCTTCTGGCTGGTCTTTTAGCTCAAAAAATACCACCCTTCCAAGCAGCGGCTCTGGCCGCCTGGCTCCATGGCCGGGCCGGAGATTTAGCCTACCAAAAACTTGGATCGGAGGGTTTAAAAGTAACAGACTTCGTCCAAAGTCTACCACTAGCCTGGCAGGAAGTCAGGAAAAAATAACGTAACCGTTTACATAATTATCAAGTGAGCTATAATTATACATCAACATGAAAGTATGCTATATTGTAATTATGAAACCAAGTAAATTACAGGATATAATATTTCAAACTCCCCAGAATATGGATAAACTGGAATGTGTGCTTAAAATTTTACGCGATGGGAATGCTCTATTCCGAGCAAATAATGCTATTTCACAGGATAAAATTGTTGAGTTAAAAACTAAACTGAATGGATCCCAAAATAGTTCCAGCAACTCATTACCCCCCCCATCTCCTCATTATCTAATGTTACCAAAACAAAAGAAGTTTGACAAAAAACGTAAAATTCGAGTGCACCCAGGGCATAAACCTCATTCCCGTACGTTTTTTGTCCCTAAAGAACTTGATAAAATTAGAAACTTTGCCCCAAAATTAAAAACCTACAGTTGCGGTAGAGAGCTAATTATTAAACCAGCCGAAGATATCATGTAGCAATAAATTAAACTAGTTATTAACCTCAGGTAGCTTACCGAATATCGTGGAATTACCTATCGTTATAACCGCTGTAAAGAAATTTGTCATGGTTAAATACCATTTAAAGTTGTTAATATTAGGTTTATAGACCCGAATTTAGCCACTCTTCTTACTTTTCTAAGAAGCAAGTCCATACCTTATACTTATCTTCACAGTCTTTTATGGTCGAAGTATTAGATTGCCATGTTAACCGTGGAAAAATAGCTAATACTTTAAAAAAAAGTCCCCGCTGCTTTGATAGCTATTTATGAAGAGGCCTTAAATACTCTGTCAAAACAGCCCTCGTTAAATATAGATAATACTGGACACAAAAAAATGATCACTATTTTTAAACCTATATTTTTAGCCATTTTTTTCGCGGTGTTTAAAATATCAACCTCTCAATTGCCAGAGGTTCTCCATTTAGTTTTAAGGAATGATTCTGCTAAGTTACCCGACTGTAATTACTGCTCAGTTCATTATAAGTCTCTGAAAGATTATTCAATTTAAGCTTAGTTAGATCTAGCTAATTTAATTAGGAATGCCTATTTTTTATTAGGAAATCAAAACTCAGAGTCCAAAGTTATGGGTTAAAGATTCTAGGACGATTATAACGACTATTTCGGTTTCATTATAGGTTCAGAACGGAAGCCTATACGCCTATTACACATTAAACACAAAAATGCAGAGAACATTTACGAAACAAGCTCCTCAAGGCCTCGGCGATAAAAGAAACCGAGAACTTAGCCAGGCATTTCCGCAAAAGCGGTGATTTATATCTGCGCTTCATAACTAGCTAAAAAATTAAGCCTACCAATAACTTGGCCGAGTAAACCATCCGCTTTATAGTTTTGGGTAGGGCCGTTACTCAGGAAAACCGTTCCGAAACCGGGCGTAACTAGTTAGAGCGAGTCTAGACGACTAATACTACTTGCACCATGAGGAAGCATTTTTTTCTAATTCCTGTACCAGACTATTAATTTTTTCTATGCAAAGTAGATACATCCTTCATTACTCAATTTGTAACCTTTTACCTACAAAAAAAATACGTCCCGTAAACGCTTACAAAATAACAGGTTATCTACGTTACTTACAATCTGGGAAGACCTAAACTGAAATGAACTATCAGACGCTAAAAATAAAAATTTTTTGGGCTACTTTATTACTGAAACTCTTTTTGATCAGTTCATCAATCTTAGCTTTTTCTCCGGATGACGACTATATCCGCGACCGTGAAGCTCTAGATGTTCTGGAAAAACAAGCTTTTCTCTACACATGGGAAGATAGTGACCCCAACTCCGGTACGACCTATGAAGCCAATTTCGGTTGGGAAGTGCGTCCAGTGTCCGTGGGCGGCACCGGCTTCGGCATAATCGCTATTGTAGTCGCCGTCGATCGGAACTGGATCACCCGAGAACAAGCAGTGGGGCGTCTATTAAAAATAACTCGTTTTTTCCAGAATACCGTCTCTCGACCGGAATGGCACGGCGCTTTTCCTCACTGGTTAAACGGCCAAACCGGTGAAATATTTGATTTCGGCGATGGTAATGATGTTATCGATACCGTGGAAACTTCGTTATTAATGCAGGGATTGTTAATCGCCCGAGCTTATTTTAATGGACCAGGAGCGGAAGAAGAACTCCGAACTACCATAACCGAGCTTTGGAAAAATGTAGATTGGAACTGGTTTACTGATGGCCAGGAAAATGGAATTTTCTGGCACTGGTCCCCTAAACGTGGTTTTTTAGGTTTACGAATCAAGGGATACAATGAATGCTTAATTACTTATGTTCTGGCCGCCGCCTCCCCAACTCACCCCATCAGCCGTCGAGCATATAATTATTGGACTTCAGGCGAAGATTATAAACCTAAAACTATTTTCGGCTACCGTATAGAAGCTTCACCCCTCGGTAGTGGGCCTCTATTTTTAGCCCAATATTCATTTATTGGCCTTGATCCGCACCACCTGGCCGATAAATTTGTCACCCACGGCTATTTCGTACGTAACCTAACCCAGACTCTGATCAACCGGTCTTATTGTCTCTGGACTGCTCCACCCCAAAATCGCTATACCGAAGACTTCTGGGGCCTATCTGCTAGCCAGATCCAAAACGGTGGTTATGCGGCATCAGATCCCAATAACGATCATGGGATCATTGCCCCCACTGCCGCCCTATCCTCTCTCCCTTATACACCGCATTATTCTCTGCAAGTATTACATAATCTGCGCACCCATTTAAAAGATAAAGTATGGAATTTCTTTGGTCCCCGTGACGCTATAAGCTTGAGAGACAATTGGGTTAGCCCGCACTATCTAGCTGTCAACCAGCTACCCATAGTCGCCATGGTGGAAAATTACCGGACCGGACTTTTATGGAAATTACTTATGTCCGACCCTGAGGTAAGAACTGGGTTAAACATAGTTGGTCTTTATGAACCTAAACTTGAAGAAGGTTTCCCGGAAGCGGTGGTTACTCTGAAAAAAGAGAATCGAAAAATTGTGGCCGACGCATACGAAATTAGACGCCATCCTGACAGTGGTCTTTATGTTGTACCCTACTGGTGTGCTGAAGCTGGTCCAGTTCACTTCACTGTGGCCGACCCGAATCAGCCTGATGGCCAACCACTGCTAGAAATGACCCCTTCAGCTTCAGCTGGTCGTAATTACTTATACTTTTCCCAATTCAGACGTAATGACGGTATCATTCTTACTCTAACCATGTCCACGTTAGCTGGCGGTAAATATAATCTACCTCTCAGGCTACATTAATGACTTATACCCCCCATAGAGAAGCCGGTATAGAACTGGGTCGGATATTTTGTTGCTTCTGTGTGATCGTTATTCACATCAACTCTTTTTATTCCGCCTACCCAGCCATCAGTTTTATCTGGACTATGGCTAAATGCGCAGCCACTCCCGTCTTCTTTCTAATCACGGGTTTCTTTTTTTCACCTGACAAACCATTTAAAACCTATTTATCCCGCCTATTCGCCCGGATAATTATTCCTACCATTTTAATATTACTAGCCATCGCCCAATTAACACCGTGGTTATCAGGCCAGACCTCTTTAAATTATTGCTTTACCCATCTACAGATAAAAAATTTTATTTTAGTCGGAAAAATTCTACTTACTTTTTGGCCTTATGACTATTTGCCTGACTATAATCCCTTCATTTCTCTGTGGTTTACTTTTTCTCTAATTCTTTGTTATCTAGCTTTTCCCCTCTTAAAAATGTTATGTAGCCAGAATCAGATCGCTCTAATCACCAAAAAATATATCCTATGGCTAGGATTAATTTTTTTTGTCGGTCGAGTCACTCTGCTGGTTTCTTTTCCAGATAATCCCACTATTCAGCACATAGACTGGTGGATCCAGGAAAAACCTTTTTATTGGCTATGGCTTATACTTTTAGGACATCACCTGTCTATATTTTTAAAGAACCGGCTCTTATTAAACCGGTTTCGGTCTATTCTAGTTATTGGAGGCTCTTTTACCTACCTGTTTGGAAGCTTTATTATTTTTTGGCTAACCATGCATTTTAATGTCGATTCCATAGGCGACGTCAACCAGCGTTTCTTCGTCAGGGAATTCGTTTTTTATCTGGCCGCCCAATTGGGTGTATTTATCCTGTTCACCACCCTCCCCACCACTCATGCAGGATTAAATCGCCTGATCCTTTTTATCGCAGACAAGACTTTTTATATTTACATGATTCATGAGGCTGTTTATAAAAAACTACTCTTGGTCTTAGGTTTATCTAATGTTATAACCGTTAGCGGATATCTCGGGTTTGCCGCCCTATCTTTTATCGTTAGTCTCTTGGTTGCCTGTGGCTTAAAAAATACAGAAAGATTAGTAACCAACGGTCTTAGCCACCTAGGTTCTTAACTGTAACTTTTAAGGAATATGAAGCTAACCATTATAAAAAATTAAGGGAGGCCCCAGCGTGCGGCTTTCTCACCGTCATAAAGGTTCCAAATCTCCCGATGGAGATTCCGAAGGCTGGACTGATCACTGAGAAGAGCTTTTTTTTCTTTATTACTCAGTGAATTTGGGCCTTTATCCAAAGCCCGGCTAACTAAAGCCGCCAAACGAATCGCTTTAACCTTTGATGGGCGGCGTCGGTTATATGCTAAAGCGGTATGAAGGGTAAAAATTCGTGGTATAACTAAAGCCCGGACGAAGCCCTGGTCTAACGGAATGTTAAACGGATCGTAAGACTGGGTTCGTTGAAGATTTTCCACTAATTGGGCGAGTTCTTCAGGTGGGTTTATGTCAACGGGCGTAGTCAGCAGACCTAAACGTTGAAATAAATCACCCCAAGAGACTCGACTGGTCCAAACGGATAAGGGTAGCGAAAAAGCTAATCCAGACACAACCGGCGAGAGCCACAGAAAGAACCCGGGACTAATCCGGTACATCAACAGACCCCAAATTAAACCTAAAAAACTACCCCACCAATGGAAACGAAGAGCGACCTTCCAGGAGGTTCCAGCATTATCACGATTTTGAGCGTTCCAGTTAACCTTAACTCCTAGAATGGTAGTCACCACAAAAAGGCTGTGGAAAAGCATCCGAACCGGAGCCAGAAAGGTTGACACCAAAATTTCCACCAGAATACTGAGGTTCATCCGAAAAAATCCGCCGAAAGTCCTGGCTCCACCCTTAACCATTACCAGCACCACCGCTAAAGCCTTGGAGAGAAAGAGTAAACCGGCAGTGCTAGAAAGGAGAGTCAGAGCCCAGAGTGGAAAATATTGAGGCCAATCAGGGAAAAGACTGGGACCTTTAGGAAAATAATCTGGAATAACTATCACAGCCCGGATAGCCTCGAAGGAACTAGCCAAAAGAAAAAATAACCACAGCAGAGCTGAACCATAGGACATGATGCCATGGATAAAAAGAGCCCGGTGGGTAGGAAAGAACCCCTTAGTAAAGATAAGACGGCTGTGCTGAAGGTTACCTTGACACCAGCGGCGGTCGCGTACTAGCTCATCGATCAGACTAGGCGGATTTTGTTCATAAGAACCTTCTAGATCGTAGGCCAACCAGACTCCATAGCCAGCTCGGCGCATAAGGGCTGATTCAACAAAATCGTGACTCAAAATTTCTCCGCCCAAAGGAGCTTTTCCAGTTAGTTTAGGCAATTGGCAATGGCTCATAAAAGGGTTGACCCTGATTATGGCATTGTGCCCCCAATACTGGGCATCTCCCAATTGCCAATAATGTAATCCGGCTGCAAATACAGGGCCATAGAGGTGATTAGCAAATTGCTGGACTCGGGCCAGCAATGAACGGCTGAAGACAGACTTAGGCGGGGTCTGTAAAATACCGATTTCCGGGTTAGCCTCCATAGCCTGAACTATACGAGCTAAAGTTAAAGCAGACATTAGGCTATCAGCATCAAAAATTACCATGTAACGGTAATTAATCCCCCAACGACGGCAGAAGTCAGCTATATTACCACTTTTTTTCTTCAAATTAGACTTGCGGCGGCGATAAAAAAGACGACCTGAAGCCCCTTCGCTCAGGATCAGATCGTACCAGGCCTCTTCTTCAGTTACCCAGACATCAGGATCGGTAGTATCACTTAGTATATAGAGGTCAAAATGATGATCTAGTTTTTTTTGGCGTAAATTCCGCCAAACAGTCCTGACTCCTTCGGCTACTTTACGAATGTCTTCATTATACACGGGGAAAAGCAAGGCGGTTCTGAAGTCGCCCGGCAGATTTTGCCCGGTTAAAGCGGCTGGAACAGCGGCAAAACGATCACACTTGCGCACCATAACCAAGACCCCGGCCAGAGAACTCCAGAAACCGATCGATATCCAACTAAATAGGATCGCAAATAAAGTGGTAATGATTCCGTTAAGCCAGTTACCGCTTTGGGGTGGCAAAAGTGAAAACATGACTTCGGCCGCAAAAATAGAAGGAACGATAACCAAAACCAGAAGTAGTAACCGGCGCCTAGTTCCGAATCTCTCCCAAATATCCTGACTTATATATTTTTTTTCACTCATTATCCGGTCTATTTCTCGGAGATCATTGAGCGGCGGTTTAAAGGTGGAGTACTAGTAAGGATTGGCGCATCAGAATTAAGGTCTTTTCTGAGGATACCTCTAGCAAACAAAAGCTTGCGGAGTTCATCCATGACTAGAGGCATCGATTGAACCTGAGCTCTTTGCAAACTTTCTAAAACTAATTCTAAACAATTAATAGGGGGTATATTTAAGCCATAAACATACAAAAGCGCCCGGTCACAAATGCGGGCTGAAGTGGCAAGGACCGGATCGATTTCTTTTTTCATATAGCTAATCAACCAGATCGTAAAGCCAAGTCTCGGTTAAAGATTCGGGTAAATTTTCACCCTTAACCAGTCGAATTTGAAAGCGAGGAGTCGTCCGTTCATCCCTTATTAACATCAAATTTTCTACCACACTCTTACCTCTGGGACGCCGTATTTTAAGTTCAAGACGCCAGCCTCCAGTGACTGGATTTTTCAAAAGTGACTTTTCTAATATCGGGTATTCCGCATTGGTTTCCACTTGACTGGCAAGGCCTATTTCAGCAGGTATAGCTTTTAATTCTTCGTTTTCAAAATCAATATTTAATTGAATAGTCTCTCTTTCTGGAAGCTGTAACAGGCGGGTACTTACAACCCGACCTAACTGATGGGGAGTAATACCCGGGGCCATCCAATACAGTCGGTAGTCAAAAGCCAAAGACGTATCGGCCGGAAAATCTTCCCCAGCTAAAGGCCGTTCCGGAATCCAGAAAGCTAGAATATTATCGTGGATTTCCTGTGTACTAGGTATCTCAATAAGTTCCAGACGACCCCGGCTCCAGTCTTCTTTTGGTTCGATCCAGAGCCACGAACGGCGGTCAAAGCGGGCGGTTATATCCTGATAATGATCAAAATTATCATCCCTCTGAACCAAACCGAATCCTCGGGGATGTTCTAAATTAAATTCATTAATTTTTAGACGTTCAGGATTTTTTAAGGGCCGACTAAACCAAGCTTTAGACCAGGTACTTACTAAAAGATTATCGGCACTATGTACTTCTGGCCTCCAATCGGTTCGCGATCCGTTTTCTTTTTCTGAAAATAAATACATACCACTGAGAGCAGCCACTCCGACTTTTTGTGGCCACATAACTCCAACCCGAGGGTAGAGCCGGACAGAGACATCCATGATCGTAGCCGTCCCCGGTGTGATAACGAAACTATAAGCCCCCGACAGGCTCGGCGAATCCATCAACGCATATATAGTCATAGAAGTAGCTTGAGGGGTGGGCTTGACCAGCCAGAATTTAAGGAAATATGGAAATTCTTCGCCCCCAGCCGTAGCCGGATTCAAAATCAGCCCCCTGGCCGTTAACCCATAAGTTGCGTGACGAGCTAAAGCTCTAAAATGAGTCGCTCCAAGAAAGGCCGCGAACTCTTCCTTATTGTTAGGACCATTAATGGGAAAATAAAGACGAAACCCAGCAAAATTTAAGATACGCGAACCAATTTTTTCTTCTAGACCAGGATCAAGATAGTTGAAATAGCTTCGGTTAAAAACTACGGGATGAACCTGCCCATTATCAATCACATACAAAGTAACAGTGTGGTCAAAAATAAAGCCAGGATGAAAAAAACCAACTTCAAAGGGTAGATTTTCACCGCCCCAAAGTTTATTTTCATCTTTAAGGGTTATTCCTTTCCACTGGTCTTCGGAAAAACTGCTCAAAAACTTAGCCGTTTGGTTGTCTGGTTTTACATAAGCCCTGGCGGCCAAATTTCTAGCTAATTTTTTCACCTCAATAAATGTAAACCCGGGGTCAAGAGTTAAAGGAAAAGTAGTAACTTCGGTAGGTAAGGATTCATTAAAGCCGGCAACGGCTTCCGATTGATTTTGGGCGGCCGCTGGTTGGCCCGACAGCCCCAAAAGCATGAATAGCAGTAAAAGCCAGAAAAAGAAAGTAAGGTTAAAGGCGCCAATCTTTAAAAACAGCCTACATTTATCAAGACACTTCGACATTAATGAAAATACCTAGTTTCAATAATATATGATAAAATCACTAGCATTATCTTATACAGATATTTTATAAGTATAGCATTTTAAAACAATTTTTACTATTTAATTAATTTAAGTTAAGCTTGACTTAAAAGAACAATCAGTTTCCAGCCGGTACTTAAAGATTATTTCCTTCCCCCCCTAAAAAAACCTAGGCGAACTTGTTAATAGTATAATATTTTGTATTAATTAGTTTTTATTTTAGGTTTGCCCGGCACTAAAAGAACTTGGCCGAGTTTTAATACTGTCGGACGTTTTACGTCTAATTTATTAACCTTGACCATCTCCTCGGTTGTAACTCCGTATTTACGAGCCAAAACGTAAAGAGTATCACCGGATTTAACCTCATGTTTCTTGATTTTGAAAAATGTTTTTGCTTTTGCAACCGTTTGAATAGATTTTCCGACAGTAACTTTGAGTGAGCCTGAGGTTGAAATTTGAACCGGAGCAAGAGAGATATTTTTAAGCGCGGTCATCTCAGGAACTTTTTTTTGCACAGCGGCCTGATTAATCCAGGCTTTTTTTTGTTCGGTGGTGATAGAAGTTAGGCCAGCTTTATTCAAAATACGACGAGCACCTACGTAATGTTCACCACTAGCTCGATCATCAAGGCTAGTTTCCTCTATCCCTTTGCCTCGGCTAGGACTATGGATATACTTGTTATTTCCGGTATAGATACCCACATGGGTAACGCGTTTTTTTTGGCCAAAAAAAACTAAATCACCAGGGCGTAATTTTTCTCTGGTTATTGACTGACCGTGAGCCATCATATCTCCGCTGGAGTGAGGAAGGCCTATATCGTACTGACCATAAACCCAACCAACGAAACCACTACAGTCAAAACCGGTGTGCGGGGAGGTTCCACCATAGTGATAAGGCCGACCAATTTGAGAAAAAGCAGTTTTTAGAACGTGGTAAACAGAGGCTGCCCTATTTTGAGATTTAGCTGCAAGAAATAGACTAGGTGAGGCCGCCAGAGACATTAACTGTCTAGCCACCCGGGTATTAATTCCAGTTGTCATTGTCGCCATAACCACCGCTACCACCGGATGGCCATCAATTAAATATCCAATCTGAGTATTCTCATTAATAAAAGCGACCGTATTGTCCTTAAACTCAAGCCCCGGCTGGTAAGTTTCCGCCGTTGGTAAGATGGATTGATTGATATTAGTGGGAGCACAGGCAGAAACAAAAAAAAATAATAGACTTACAAAACACAATTGAAAAAGCCGGTGAACCGCGCTCAGAGGGGAGTCGTTCATGTCATACCCTTAAATTATATTAATTTGTTATCGGCTCTAGTAGAACCTGGATTTTAATTTTAATTTAGTTGACCATATATATCTTTAATTAACATATCATGAAGCCGCAGCCAATGTCAAATTTTGATAATGGTTAAAAAAATTATTCTTAGTCAGGGCCAATCTTAATCTTAATATTTCAACTCTTACCGTGTTGTGTTAAACTAAAAATTTACGAGAGAGTGTTTAGCTTATTGAAACATGCTTCAAGAAGACACCACTAAACCTTATTTTCTAATAACCTTGAGTTTAACATTCTAATGACCCTGGGAATAGCCATCCTTAAGCATCTTAACTCTAATAATTATTTCTTTTACGACCAGGCCCCGCTTTTTTATATCCGGCTCTTCTCTTAGGAGGAAGATAGCTCTTACTGCCACAATCCTTAAGTATATTCTCCAACGCTGGAATTTTTTCTGGATAAAGCCGAAACTTTTTTAAAAACCTCCTCGAAATTGAAGCCTATCTCTCACCTAGTCTATAAGTTAAAATCATTGAAACTAATGAAGAAGAATCTTTAACGATAACCGACCAAATCTTAAAAACCACCAATTTATTTTTAACCAGATCATAACTTAAATAATACACCAAATATCTTAGAGTTATTCGTAAATTCAGAACAGAAATTATGGAACAACTTAAGGTCGCTAATATATTAAAGATGTTTAAAAAAATCTTCTATGGCAACATAACTAATTTTTATAATCGTGATCCCTTTATGAACATCCTGCAAAATTACATCGCTAATCTTAGAACCTATATCTCGAATCTGACTCTCCTTACACTTGATATTAATAACTCTAACTTAGGTTGACCTGAATCTCGGAATTCTTTCCGGTAACTCGGTTCCAGATAAAATCGATGAATTATTTCAAAATGCTTTAAGAAAAAATAATACCCCCCCCTAAATACTATGGATATTATAAGTTCTCAATAATAGTCCTCAACACTAATCTCACCCAATCCTTGTTAGTAAGAGAAAAGATACTTTAAATTATAGCCGGATACAATTTCACTATCGGTAGCTAGGTAACAGCCAGCTTAAGTTGATCCATCTATCATCCCGATAAAGACTCCAAAAGCTTTACAAACCATGCCAATCAAGCCCTCCACGACACCAAAAAATTAGGTAAACCATTATCTACCAGCATAACCTCCGGATTCTAACCTGAAACACCTAATCAAACTTAAAAAATAAAAATCTCTAACGGCTTGACAAAAACCGACCGATGGTTATATTTCTATCGTTAGCAAAATCGCACTTAGAATGCTAATCAACAACCCGGGCTTCCCGGTATATCTCTTATTATTTATTTGAAAGGAGTTAGACATGAACGTTCGTCCTTTGTCGGACCGCGTCCTGGTCAAACGCTTGGAAGAAGAAGAAACCACAAAAGGCGGAATTATTATCCCCGACACCGCTAAGGAAAAACCCCAACAAGGTAAAATTATTGCCATCGGTGAAGGTAAACTTTTGGATAACGGTACACGCATAAATCCGGCGGTCAAAGTCGGCGAAGTGGTTCT
>LQAB01019584.1_pt1 | contig 28849 bp, 30 predicted proteins | sample 654521 | NCBI WGS metagenome assembly LQAB01 (sample SAMN00762031, study PRJNA78659) | termite gut metagenome | isolation source: bacterial endosymbionts found in Trichonympha flagellates filtered from... | host: Zootermopsis nevadensis | place: USA: Mt. Pinos, Los Padres National Forest, CA ... | reverse complement strand
TTTTCGTCCTTTGCCTGAGTTCCTGTGTATAGTGCTAGCGTAGGGGCTTTTAATGGCGTGTTCCCTCGCAGGCAAGTCAATACAACTAAATCGTTTGCCGCTCCGCTGTCTCATCACAATCATCGTTGACATAAAACACAGCAACACAACAGGTTTTTCACTTAGCCCTTAATTTCTATGTTTGCAAATATATATTAGTTTTTTCATAGGTGATTAGTGGTACGGGCATACTTTGTAGGATATAGACTGTAATTTTGATCTTTCTCTTACAGAGAGAGTCTTCCGCGGTCTCTGGTGATAAATTTTTAAATGTCATACCACTCTCACGCTTGTCAGTATTTAAAAACATAATGTAGACAAATCATATAGTATAGAAATATATACAGCTTCTCCGGGGAATAGAATCATTATAGAATATGTCCACTGATTTGACATAAGTATGTGCCCAGAAAGCCTGTTTTATCTGTCATTTGAATACCCATAAACACCCCCAAACCGCCCATATCCGCCAAAAAGAGACTATGCTTTTTTCCACTTCAAAACCGGATTTCTTGCCGCTTCCACCTCGTTTAATCTTCTGACGGAAGTATTAACCGGCGCATCTTTAAGTTTCTGCGGCTCCTGCGCTGCTTCTTCAGAAATAATTTTAATAAGAGTATCGACAAATGCGTCCATAGTTTCTTTAGATTCCGTCTCAGTAGGCTCTACCATAACCGCTTCTTCAACAATCAGCGGAAAATATACGGTCGGAGCATAATAGCCGTAATCCAAAAGTCTCTTTGCGACGTCTAAAGTTCTTACGTTGTTTTTAAACGAAGATTTAGGAGAGAGAACAAATTCGTGCATGCATCTGCTTCCGGCGGGGACATCAATTTTATCTTTAAATCTGGCAAGCATATAATTTGCGTTCAAAACAGCCCATTCGGAAACATTTTTCAAACCTTCTGCACCTAGAGATTTTATATATACATATGCTTTTAATATCACTGGAAAATTTCCAAAAAATGCTTTTAATTTTCCTATGCTTTTTGGTTTTTTATAATTTAAAACAAATTTAGATTTCCTGTTTTCTATTTTCGGAACGGGCAGAAAAGGCTCTAAAAACTCTTTCACGCCGACGGGACCAGATCCGGGGCCTCCTCCGCCGTGTGGAGTTGAAAAAGTTTTATGAAGATTTATATGCATAACGTCAAAACCCATATCGCCGGGTCTTACTATGCCCATAACGGCGTTCAGATTTGCGCCATCGTAATATAAAAGGCTGCCGTTTTCATGAACTATTCTTGATATTTCTGGTATATTTTTTTCAAAAGCCCCCAAAGTGTTTGGAACGGTAAGCATAACTGCAGCAATCTCCGAAGTTAAAATTTCTTTTAATTTTTCAGGCAGTATGCTTCCGTTGGATTCCGATTTTAAAGAAACAATTCCGAAACCCGCAAAAGCCGCCGAAGCCGGGTTTGTCCCGTGAGCAGTGTCGGGAATGATTATTTTTGTCCTTTTTTGTTTTATTGATTTAAAATATTTTGCGATGATTAAAAGCCCCGTAAACTCTCCGTGCGCTCCCGCCGCCTGCTGAAGCGAGAAACAATCCATTCCAGAAATTTCGCATAAGTCTTTTTCAAGTTCGTACATTATTTTTAAAACGCCCTGCATGCTTTTCGCCGGCTGATACGGATGTATAAAATTAAAAGCTTCGTTTTTTGCAATGCGCTCGTTTATTAGCGGATTGTATTTCATCGTACATGATCCAAGCGGATAAAAGGACGTACTTAAAGCATAGTTTTTTCTTGAAAGGTTTGTAAAATGCCTTGACAAATCGTTTTCCGTAATGCTGGGGAGATTTAAACTGGAACTTCTTTTTAAATTTTCGGGAATTTGCGCATCAATTTCAACGTCGGAATTCACGCTGTATGCCGGTCTGCTTTCGGAAGACAACTCATTCAATAATTTTTCCATTTTTATACCTTGCCTTTTTCAATTATATTACACGCTGTATAATAACTTCTTAGTCTTAATTTAGATCAAGGTTTTTCCAAAACGGTAATGCTTTTTTGCCGCGGCACTCTTCCAAATTTTTTCATCTGTTGACTGATGTTGTTCTTTTGTTGTTTTAAAGAATATACTTTTACGGGGTTAAAACCGATTTGTTCCGCCAGTTCTGTTTAGACGAAATCTACGGGAATAATCTCGTCACCATAGCGTACATTATCATTGACAAAAGCCACTTTGGCTCCATGTTTTGACAAGCGAAATATTTCTGCAAAAATAAATGACAGTTCCGTAAAATACTCATTGACCATTCGCAGTATGCCCTTGTTGTTTATGCCTTCGTTAAAATTGCGTTTCACATCAAATTACTTCATTTAGAGCTTCGTTATTAACGACAATGCTCAAAAATTTTATCGTAATCCGCGTCTTTTCTCAATGAAACATAATGCTCTTTTAAGCGATTTAATTTTGATTAATAATTCCTGTCTCAATTAGTTGTATTCAAATAACTTAATTCTAAAGTGTAGGTACGCGTATAGTCGTACCGGTCACAATAAGGAGTCGAAGTTATTATTTCGTCTAAAATATTGTTTTCAAGTTTTGGTAATTCAAATAATGCGCTTCTTTCAACAAATTTTAATGCCAAGTCCGTAGAACGGTTTTTATCTATTTGAAAATAATATTTTCTGTAATGTTTCTTAGTTCATCTAACATCGTTTTTTCAAAGACAAAATCTCTCTTTTATTTAATCTGATAATTAATGGAGCTTTTCCTTTTTGCTTTCTATACTGCACAGATTGGAACATTTTTTTACTTCTATAGCTCCGTCCTCAAATACTGACCGTCTTTAGCGGTATAGCTGACTTTTTCCAACGAATTTAATATGCAGAGAGTAACAAGGTTTTTAGCGATCGCCGAATATCTGGAATTTTTGTTCCATTCTGTAAAAAAAGATATATGCATATATATCTTTTTCATCTGGAGGGGAGTGGTATGTCCCTTCAGTAATATTAATATAAGTTACTTTCTTGCTATAATCTGTTGGAAGTGATAAATTTTAATATCTTTTATCAGTTTTTTCAGTTCAAATGTACAATATTTTTAAACTGCCTCTTTAGCACTAATAACAATTTTTGACATTGGTAAATATCAAAACCATACTACTATTAATGTCTTTCATTTTGCACACTAATGGAGTTGTTCCCGAACCGATAAAAGGATCTAAAATAGTATTTCCAACTTGAATCTTAAACTCTTTCAGCAGCTGTTTTACTAGATCTGCTGAAAAATCCTCTTTGTATTTTAGCTATCTATGGATGCAATCTTTTTTACTTAACTGATAGTTTATGCTTTGCCTTCTAAAATCATTTGAAATTTCTGTTATATTAATAAGTTTTTGTTCAAGATTTAAGCTGGCGATATGTTCTCCAAAGTTATTCGCAGAAAAACTATTTACTTTCCATTTCTCAATAGAGGAATATCTAATAAGTTAAGCTGTCTTATAGTCATAATTTTAATAATCAATCGCAATGATTAACTAATTGCGAATCGGTTGTCAGACTGGCAGCACAGGAAAGAATCTTAGTTTTTAGTTGGGAAAATATTTCGTTTACCATTTTTTTCAATCACTGCCACGATAAATGAAGTCAATATTTTTATATTTTTTAACAAAGGCACTGCGGATTCCGTTTAATGTGGTATTTCTGTTTTCCAATGTTCATCAGCTCCGGCAGGGTCAATGCCGCTTTCAGTTCATCCAGCATTAATATATTTTTCGGTTCATGTCTGCACAATATTGCCGTCTTTGTACAAGCAGGCCTTTGATTTGAACAGATATATAGCTACACTATTTCTCACAGCAGAAAATATTTAGATTGAAAGCCAAAACGCGATTTTTGCCTTTTGAATTTACCCATGACAAGATTTTTAAGTTTTCCTCTATAGCAAAACCATCAGCAAGTTTATTTTTCCAATTTTCAGTTTTATTGCTGAACCATCAATAGTCAATACCCAATTATCTACAAGTTGAAAAAGCAAGGTTCTTATTAATTTTTGTCGCGTAAGAGTTTCGACAATATTACGCATTGAACCGCACAGAGAGTCGCATTTATTCAAAAGATACCTATAAACCGCATCATCTGCAAAATATTTGCCTGCAGGTTCAAGAAATTTTTTTATCAGACTTAATGTAACTTTATTCTTATCTTTTTCTGTAAAATAATCAGATAATCCTGATACTGGCAGCAAAGCGGTCCCGATTTCTGAAATTTTCAATAAAGATTTTGCTATTTTTGCATTTAAAAACAATATTTTAAATGATTTAGCGCTTTCTATAAACAGGCGTAGAACGAGGATTTTTTTCTAATGCAAAATAAATTTCGCCCTCATTTGTTCACGAGAAGTTACTATATCCTCAGGAGTTTTAATAGTCATCTTTCTGCTTTTATTAACCTCTACGCTTCCGCTAAAATCTCAGTCAGCCTGTCAATTTCGGCTTTAGTTCTCTGCTCCGTTACGCAAAATAAAAGACAATTCTTGAAGTTTTCATTTATACCGGATAAATCCAAAGGACCGAGAAAGCCGTTTTTAAGCAGAACGTTCTGAATTTTCTTAATGTTTTTTGACGTTTCAATGACGAACTCATTAAAAAAAACTTTATTTTCAAATTTCGATTTAAATCCTTCTAGAGTTTTTATCTTGTTAAAAGCATATCTTGCTTTTGATATATTAATTTCGGCAAGATTTTTAAAACCATCGTTTCCCCAGCCAGATAAAAAGACGCATCCTGCCAATGCGTTTAAAGATGCGCTGGTACATATGTTAGATGTTGCCTTTTCTCTTCTTATATGTTGTTCTCTTGACTGCAAAGTCAGCACGAATCCTCTGTTGCCGTTTTTGTCAGTAGTCTGCCCTACGATTCTTCCGGGCATTTTCCACTCCAAAGCTTTTTTTACAGCCATAAACCCAAATGTCGCACCGCCCGCGCTCATAGCAGAACCTAGAACTTGTCCTTCGCCGACGGCAATGTCCGCTTTGTATTCGCCCGGCGACATAAAAACACCAAGTGATAGAGGATTTACCACCGCAACAAATAACGAGTTCCTTCTTTTTATGACAGCGGACAAAGCCTGCATATCTTCAATAACGCCGAAAAAGTTTGGCGATTGTACTATAACCGCTGCAGTACCGTCGTCAACAGATGCATCAACGGTATCTGTTTCTATCGCGCCGTTTTCCGAGACATTTAAAGTGACGATATCCGTCTTGGAATTTTCAAGATATGTTTTTACGGTCTGCATATATTCGGGATGTAAACCCTGCGAAATCAGTATTTTATTTTTTCTGCTTGCTCTTAGAGCAAGCAGGGCAGCTTCTGCTGTTGCTGTTGCGCCGTCATACAAAGAGGCATTTGACGTGTCAAGTCCGGTCAAAGCACAGATTAAACTCTGATATTCGAAGATAGCCTGAAGAGTGCCCTGACTTGCTTCGGCTTGATAAGGCGTATATGCAGTCCAAAATTCTGATCTTCCTATAACCTCGCCTACTAAAGACGGTATGTAGTGATCATAAATTCCATCGCCTCTGAAAGAAATAAGCACTTTATTTTCGGACGCAATATCCGAAAAATAATTTAAGAGTTCCTGTTCCGTTTTACCGCCGGAGACATTGAGTTTTTTTGCTCTTAAATCTTTAGGAATTGTGTCAAACAATTCGCTTACGTCGTTGATGCCTATTATTTCAAGCATCTTTTTTTTGTCTTTTTGATTTTGAGGTGTATAATCCATAGAATATATCTCTTGTTAAATTAAATTTTTATAGCTGTCTGCTTCAAGCAAATCGGCAATCTCTTTCTCATCCATGAATTCAATTACGAATAAATAGCCGTTTTCATACGGCGATTGATTTATGACTTCAGGATTTTCCAAAACGCTGTCGTTTACCTCAAGCACTTTGCCGCTTAACGGACTGTATATGTCAAAAGCGGATTTTACGGATTCTACAACGGCTGCGGGCTGTGCTTTTTTAACTTGTTTGCCTATTTCGGGAAGTTCTACATGTACGACGTCTGTAATTTCATGTTGAGCAAAGTCAGTTATGCCGATTTTAGCTTTGTTGCCGTCAATCTTTACCCATTCATGAGTTTTAGTGTACTTTAAATCTTGCGGAATATTCATTATATCCTCCTTACGCCCGACCATAAATAAAATAAAAGGTTTCTCTATAACATTTTCTCATTTTACTTAATCTGGTTAAGTCTGTTGCGGGCGTTCTCCGCTGCCCGCGTTGCAGGAAAGTTTACCGCCACTTCGTTAAAAACTTTTACAGCCTCGTCTTTTGAACCGGAAAGAAGATAATACTCAGCCAAATTCAGATAAATATCTGTTGTAAGAAAATGGTCGGGGTATTTGGCGATAAATTCTTTTGAAATAAGTGCGGCGTTAAAATAATCTTTTTTAGAGTCATAAATGTAAATAATCCTTGCGTGCGCAAGCGGTTTTATAGCATCGGATTTTCCATTATTTACAGTTTTAGTTAAGATCTTTAGAGCTTCGTCATATTTGTGAATTTCAGCGAGAAAATCAGCTTTAATAAGGCTTGCATGATACGCGGCGGAAGTTTTTGGAAACTTCGCTATCGTCTCGTCTATAAGAGCTATTCCACTTTTTTTGTCGCCATATATAAAAGATGCATAAGCCACAGCCAGTTTTGCAGATGACGTTTCTTCAGCCGTGTGAATTCTCAAAATAAGTATTCCAATAAAAATTGTTGCCAGAACAAAAACTGCAACCGCAAAGAATTTAATCTTATTTTTCCTAATCTGTTTTACGGCAAACTCCGAAATTGTTACTCCGACTGATTTTCTGCCTGGTACAGAATTCATTTTCATTGAATCCTTTTACTTTCAATGATTTCAAGAGAATTCTTTTGCATAATTTCATAATAATTAAACGGCAGACCTGTGTTTAACAAAATCTGTGCTATAGTTTCTTTACTCAAGAGATTTTCTGGACTGTGAGTATCTGTGTTTAAAACAAGTTTTGCTTTTTTTTTAAGCGCAACTTCCGCAACTTCCTTGTTTGTTACGTTATGTCCTCTTCTTGAGGTGATTTCTATTTTGACGTTATTTTCAGCTGCAATACTGGCTTCCTCTTCGGACAAATGTCCCGGATGCGCCAATATATCGACGCCTGCTTCAACAGCGCATAAATTTGTTTTCGGAGGGACAGTTTCAGCTACAGTCTCACCGTGAACGATAATAATTTCAGCTCCGAGTTTTCTGCATTTAGCAGCGGCGGCTTTTATAAGTTTTGGAGGAATATAGGTGAGCTCCGCTCCCGTTAGGACAAGAATATCATAGTTTTCCGTCAGTACTTTTACAACTTTAGTTATGCCCGCAATAACAGTTTCCATGTTGGAATAGTCAACATGGTCCGTAAGTGCAATAGCAGTATAGCCTTTGTATTTTGCTCTGTAGACAAGTTCAGAAGGACTTAAAACGCCATCTGAAAAGAAAGTATGTGTATGTAAATCTATCATTTGATTTAATCCTAAAAAAATTATAACAAAGATGCAAATAACAGTCAATTCTTTTTTTACTTGCAGATATTTATGCACCGCGCGGCATAAAAGTCCCATAATGGTATGAAAGCCTTTCTCTGTTATGCTGAGTGGACTTTGTTTCCGAAACTATCCAGTTTTTTTAGGTTAACAAATAATATAACAATCTGTTTGGCAGTCATTGAGCGACTGCGAAAAATCGGCGGAAGTTATTATTAAGGCTTAAATTCTAGTTGCTTGCCTATTTTCTGCCAAACACGTTTGTGTGCTTTTTATATGCGTAATAATGATTGATTTATTGTCGGACTTAAACGAATTACAAAAAGAGGCTATCGCTATATCAATGGCTGCAGGTACAGGCAAACCGACTGTTATAGTTAAGCGTGTTGCTTATATAATTTCTCAAGGAGCGCAGCCTCATAATATATTGGTTCTTAAGTTTTTATTAATAAGACTGTAGCCGAATTAAAAAAACGGGTATTGTTATTGGCTCTGAACTCTAAAAAAATGACTATAAAAACTATCAACGGATTTAGTTCGTATATGCTTAGGTGTTATCGTGATAGCAATCTTACAGAGTTCAATATTGCTACATATTACCAAATATTACATAATTATGAGGTTGTAATTGATGTAATTAAGGCTAATGTTAAAGACAATAATTATAATAGCTTTGCTGTCTTGTGCTATGCTGGAAATGTCTTAAAAAATATGTAGACAAGTTCAAAAAAATGATATGGCTGTTAATGCTGTTGGCATTACTTCGTTTTACGATTTGCCTCTTGTAAAAAATATGTTGGCAGTTCTTAGGCTGGCCAATAATTCGTCTGATGATTATTCTTTCTATCGTTGTGCTTTGTTTTTAGGTAAAGATATCGGCAAAAAAACGATTGATACTTTACGTGATTTTGCTCATTCTGAGGATGTGTCTATGACTATTGCCGTTGCTCGTGCGTCTGAGGCTTGTATTAATGCTCATCGCTGTTCAATCTCTATTTATGTGATATTCGTTCTAGTGTTGATTTAAATACTGTTGGATATTGTGTAAATCAGATATTGGCTTTATGACGAACAGTCCGACAAAGCTGGCATATTTGTTGGCACTATCTGCCAAAGGGCTTGAATTTGATAATACATTTTATGTTGGTCTTTATGAGGGATATAGTCCGTCAGGTAAATTTTTAAGAGCAGCTAATCCTCAATGCAATGTAATGGCTGAGGAACGAAACTTAGTTTATGTGGCTATTACTATCGAGCTCGTCAAAAACTTTAAGATTGCAAGAAATAAAAAAAGTAGGCAGGCAAGGTTTAAATTTTTATAAAATACAACGTTATAGGATAGGCAGAAGTTTATCTGTTACAATAAAGAATGCTCTTGCCAGTGGGTCTTTGCTTTACAGAAATACTTATAATTTAACAGAACTCCGCAGTAAAACATTTGATAAATATTTTAAAGGGTATTGAGCCCTTATAAAATATTTATTAGATGTTAACGTGTTTATAGAGTCTTATAAAAACTACTATTTCTTGATATAATGCCTAAATTTTGAGAAACTATTACAGCTGAATCTTAAAATGGCAGATTGTTCAGCTTGCAACCTGTGAGAGAGGAGGTCTTCAAACAAAAGGATTAATTAAGTGAATGGACAACACTAAATCTGCTGAAGTCGTTTTTTTTATTAGAAAACAGCAATGTTATGAAAAAATATGTAGAAATTCAGCAACATATTCTTCAGCAAAATCAATATACGGAACAAATATAGGAAGAGTTTGCACAAGCAGATAATGCCGCTCCGTATTTGATAGGATCTGTTTTTTGTTTGTATCTGCGGTCTTTTTATGCCTGAGGAAGGCAGTTCTACTGACGGCGAAGCTGCAAAATTAAAAATTCTGCAGATATCAAGATGGGCTTATTGAAGCAGAAGCGCTTTTTTTGGCGCATGCACATTTAGACCACAGCGGCAGAATTCCGCTTTTAATACACAGTGGTTTTAAAGATAAAAATATTCGACTCAGGCTAAGAAAGAACTTGCTTTGGCTCTTTTCAAAGAGAGAAACGGATTTGATTTGATAGAAAGAAAATGGTTCAGGTCGAAGAATCAAAGAGAAAAAGCGCGTTGCGCTAACAATGGCAAAGTTGTAGCACGCTGGACAGACGACTGTAAAAAATATATAAAATACGCCGAATATTCCGACACTGAGATTTTTTTAAAAGACTTGAAAGAGAGAGAAAACGTTGAATTTTTATTGTGTAAAAACTGCTGCAAAGAAGAGACTGAAAAGACAGAAAGACAATTCGTTATGGCTAAATATGACATGGATGTCAAAATTTCCGATAATCTTACGGTAAGACTTATAAATGCCGGATATGTGCCAGGTTCCGCCTGTTTTATTTTTACAATTGACAATAAGAAAGTTTTGTTTTCCGGAGATTTGGGGAGCGGTTATTCGTCGATTTAATTTTTATGGAGACGACTTATGCCGAATGCTGACATAAAATCGGCATGTAACAATACGAATTTTTCAGAAATGATTTGAAAAAAAGCTCTCGCGGTAGGAAAAACTGTCTGTAAATTCGCTTTATCTTTTAACAGAACTCAGAAAGTTTTGTATGAACTAAAGCTTACGCAGGATGACGGCAGTCTGTCAAAGGAAATACCGGTTTATTCTATTTCTCTCTGTGCGAACGCCATAACGGCTTTATATCAGAAAGAAGCCGCAAAAAAAGGGAGGAGTTTGAAAAATCGGCGGTTAGCAACTGCTGGTTTTTAGGCGGCGTATATAAGAAAGGTTCGATTCCTCCTAAAAATGTAAAACTTCAGATGATAGGAAATTATTGTTCTAATATGATTTTAATTTCATCCAGTGGTGATATGGATAAAGGAGGATCAGAGCATCTTGTGCCTAAAATGTTGGCAAGAAAAGATGTTTTTATAATGATAGTAAACCAAAAGCAATGCGGGACTTCTGCTTCAAGATAAAAAAACCCGTTCTGGAACTAAAAGTTTTGCAAAAATAAAAAAGTATGATGTTTTTTCAGATCATGCTGGTTTTGAAATACTGCAGAAATGGCTTTCAAATCAGGATAAGGATAATGTTAAAATATATATAATACATTCAAATGAGAAAAAACATTCAGAATATGATAAAACTTTTGAAAAGTAAAGGCTGCAAGAGAGCAAACGGCGCAAAAGCCTGAGAACGGTAAAATTAGGATTGTAATATGTTTTCAAGACCGTCCGATAAGAACTTAATATACAGCACAATAATAACGGCGTGTTTTATTTTTGCTGCTGCGGGAATATACATCGCCAGAAATTTAAGTTATTCAAAAGATGTCATCTTGCAGAAAGCAGGCAAATATTATGCAGACGAACGATATTTTATGGCTGCAAGATATTTTAGTAAAGCTATAGATTTAAACGCTTCAAGTGCAGAATTGTACAGAAATTACGGCATTTCTCTTTTGAGATTGGGAGATTATGATTTGGCGGTAAAGTATTTTAAACTCGCTACAAGTCTTGATTCCAGAAATTCTGATAGCTACTATTATATAGGAGACGCTTTGTATCGCGGAGCTTCTTCATCTGAGAACAAAGAAAAACTTTTACAGGCAGCCCGTTATCTTAAAAAAGCTATAGAGCTAGACCCATATTCCGAAAAATCATACACGCTTATAGGACTGTGTTTCAGAAGCTACGGACTTCAGGAAAATGCGAGGACATTTTACAAAAAAGCTCTTTTGTCTAAAAACTTCAGCAAAGCCGGTTTTTACAATTTAATCGGCAATACATTTAGAGAAGAGGGCAGATACAAGGAGGCGCTGTCATATTATAAAAAGGCAAAAGACAACGATAGATTGTTTGTCGCCGCATACTGTAGTATCGGCGACATGTATTTGAAATTAAATAACTGCAAAGAAGCGTTATTGAATTACCGCAAAGCAATAGAAGTTGATGGAGATTTTATAATCCCGTATATAAGCCTTGCTAATTTCTATTATAATGACAAGAACAATTTCTATGAAGCAGCAAAATGCTGTTTAAAAGCGCTGAAGATAAATCCTGACAGTGCCAAAGCAAATTATATTCTCGGTATGTCGTATAAAGCTTTGGGCAGAAAAAAGGAATGTGTTGAGTATTTAAAGAAAGCGGCGTTCTGCGGCAGTGATGATGCTGTCGTCGAACTTATAAATATAGGAATTGATTTGAGATAAAAATGTTTTGTAATATAAAACTATTGTTTTTTATAATTGTTTATTTGATGAACATGTTGCTTTATTATTTTATCGGCAAACAGCTTGTACTTGCGGGTATAATGTCCAGGTTTATTTTAGGATCGTTTGTGATTTTCGGCATTATTGTCGTCTCTTGTTTTATAGTATCCCTCATACTTTCGTTTTTGTTTAAATACTCTTATATGGCGTGTTGCTGGATATTTAAAATAGAGAAAGCTGGTTTTTCTGCGTTTTCAAGAAATTTCTGGATAATTTTTACGGGACTTATTTATTTTATAATGCTTATTATTTTTCTTAAAGTTACGGAATATTAAATGGAATGTCAATCTACTGTAAAACTGTTTTTTGCAAAATCGCCCGATAATTTGGCTTTTTTAGATATTGAAACTACGGGACTTGATCCCGAAAAAGGCGCAAAGATAGTTGAAATCGCAATGCTTAAAGTGTGCGGTGGTATTTAAGAGAGATATGAAAATCTTGTAAAAATCCGGGTCAGCCGATACCTTTTTGATTCAAATAAACGATGCCATAGGCGTTGAAGCGGAATTGAGGCACAGGGCAATGGCGGACGTTTTGACAATGTTTTCGGTTACAAAATATATATTTGCGAATATGTACGAAAAAAATATAGATATGATAGAGCCTTCCGTATATGAATACAATCTCGATAAGCAAACGCCGTGTATTTAACCGGCAGAACGGAAGAAGTTTTATCATTTTGACTTAAAATATAATGGTTTTAAATAGAAAATATTGAATTCAGCGTAAAAAATCTATAATTTTTATTTTGAGCGGCGAAGTGAAAAAAATTAGAAATGATATATTTATGAAATTATAAAAGATAATGAGCATCATTGTTTTATTTTGTTCTTTGCTCATGCAGCAAAGAGAGTAGAAATGCAGTAAAACACGGAATTAGAAATACGGACAACGGTGATGTGGTGCTAAAGGATGATAAGTGGTTAAGTAAATAAAAGCGATTCTGTTTACAGAGGAGAATGCAATGGCAGAAAAAGTACAGAAAGTTGGAGTGGAAAGAGAACCGGGCTACCTTTATTTTATTGATAAACAAGGCGATGTTTCAAGAGCTTTAATGGCAAGAGGCGGAAAGCAAGGTGGAAAATCGGCAAAAGTAAAAAAAATCTGCTTAAAGGATAAAACAAAAAAAACAGCAAAGGGAGCTGCTAAAAAATCTGTGGGAAAAGGCAAAAAGAAATAGGTTTAAAAATATAATTTTTTTAAGTATTCCGGTATTAATATTGTAATGCCGAAATCTTTTAAAACTGATAATAGAAATAAGATTACTCTTTGTACAAGCGGTTCGGCGGAGATTTGCAGGTATGGTGTCTACATCGTCTGTGTCTTTTCCTGAAAATAATAAAGATATCATATTTATGACGGGTTAAAGGTGTAGATCGTAAATGCCGTGAATTTTGTACCTGCGTTGGGCTTAAAAAAATGACTGCAGTTTTCTTCAAGGTTTGCGGCTGCGGCGACGGTTGATTTTTCCTTTGTCATTTTAAAATATTTTTGTTATAGTATAAATGTGTTTAATTTATTACTACCCTCGGGGTAAAAAAGCGTTTATTCTGCACGGGAAATCCTTTGGATTTATTAATGAAAAATTTTTCGGCGGTAATACTTGCGTCAGGCGCAGGTACGAGAATGGAATCTTCTCTGCCTAAGGTTATGCATAGCCTTTCAGGCAAGCCGTTGGTGAAATGGGTTATAGATTCTGTTTCCGCCTTAAAACCTGACGGCATAATTGTTGTACTTGGGCACGGGGCTGAAGTTGTTGAAGAATATTTGTCGGAAAGCGGTATAGAAATTGTCTATCAGAAAGAACAGCTCGGATCAGGACATGCCCTAATGCAGGCCGAAAAAGTTTTAAAGAATTATGAAGGCGATATTTTGGTTGTAAGCGCGGATGTGCCTTTGGTTAAACCTTCAACTCTGTCGTCTTTGGTGAGTAATAATAGAAAAACCGGTGCTTCTGTTACAGTTTTGGCTGCGGAAGTTAAAAACCCTTTTGGGTACGGCAGAATTGTAAAAAACGTCAGGTTTTTAGAAAAGATAGTTGAAGAAAAAGATGCGACTCCGGCTGAAAAACGCATAAAAGAAATAAATTCAGGTATTTATTGTTTCGATAAAAATTTATGGAAAGCTCTTTCAAAAGTAAAGTCCGATAACGCAAAAAAAGAATACTATATAACCGATACTGTCGCCATACTTAAGGAATCCGGCAGAAAAGCTTCTTTAGTTATGGTTAAAGATAATTATGAGGTTAGAGGCATAAATAACAGAGTGGAACTCTCACAGGTGGAGAGCATATTAAAGGATAGAAAAATAAAAGAACTTTTAAATAGAGGCGTCAGTATTGTCGATGCTGATAATGTTTATATATCTTACGATGCAAAAATCGGCAGAGATACTGTTATCTATCCAGGTGCTTTTATAGATACAGGTGTTTCAATAGGTAAGAATTGTATAATAAAAGGCACAAGCTATATAGCTAATTCTAAAATCGGCGATGAAAGTACCGTATTGTATTCTTATATAGAAGGTGCCGTTATAGATAAAAAAGTTAAGGTAGGTCCATTTTCTCATATAAGAGAAGGCTCTGTTTTGAGGGAGAATGTTAGGATAGGCAATTTTTCGGAAACGAAAAAATCCGTAATAGCAAAGAACTCTAAAGTCAATCATCTTTCTTATATAGGCAATGCGCTGGTAGGAGAAAATGTCAACATAGGAGCTGGAACGATAACCTGCAATTATGACGGAGCAAAAAAACATCAGACGATTATAGGTTCAGAATCATTTGTCGGTTCTAATGTGAATTTTGTAGCTCCGGTTAAAATAGGGTGTGGCGTTTTAGTTGCGGCAGGCTCAACCGTGACTCATAATGTTCAGTCTGGAAAACTTGTGATAGCAAGAGCGAGACAAGAAGTTAAGTGCAGAAAAATTGCAGATAAATAAAATATTAGCGTATTTTATTTATCTGCAGATATTTGCACCGGACGTGGATTTATTTTCAATAAACATCAAAGAGGCATTATGAAGCTTAAAATTATTTCTGGTAACGCCAACGTTAAGCTTGCAAAACAGATTGGACAGAAGCTCGGTGTTGAATTAAGCGAAGCAAAAGTGGAGCGTTTCAGCGACGGCGAGATACAAGTTAAAATTATTGACAATGTAAGAGGAACTGACTGTTATATAATTCAGTCTACAAGTTTTCCTGTCAATGAAAATTTGATGGAACTTTTAATTATTACGGATGCATTGAAAAGAGCGTCGGCAAAAAGAATAACGGCAGTTGTTCCTTATTACGGATATGGCAGACAGGATAGAAAAGCTGAGCCAAGAGTTCCAATTACGGCAAGACTTATCGCAAATCTTTTTGCTACTGCAGGCATCATGCGAGTTTTAACGATGGATTTACATGCGGGGCAGATTCAGGGTTTCTTTGATATTCCTGTCGATCATCTTTATGGTATGCCGGTGATTTTAAGTTATCTTAAAGAAAAAAATTTGAACGATGCCGTAATTGTTTCGCCTGATGCGGGGGGGGTGGAAAGAGCAAGATCTTTTGCTAAGCATTTTAACGCCGAACTGGCGATTGTCGATAAAAGAAGACCGCGTCCAAACGAGGCTTCTATTATGAATATTATCGGCGAAGTGAAAGATAAACCATGTATAATTTTAGATGATTTAGCTGATACTGCTGGAACGTTGACGAAAGTAGCCGAGGCGATAAAAGTAAAAGGAGCGGCAAGAGTTTTTACGGCGGTGTCGCACGGAGTTCTTTCCGGAAACGCAAAACAGAAAATTCAGGACTCATGTATAGAAGAGCTTATCATAACGGATTCGATTCCTTTGTCAAAAGACGGACCAACGGAGAAAATAGTTGTTTTAAGCATTGCTCCGATTTTGGCGGAAGCTATAATGAGAATTTCAAATGACGAATCGATAAGCGCTCTTTTCTTATAAGAATGGAATGCGGAAATTTGTCTGCGGGTGGTCTCTATCTTAAATAACAGTGCGGTTAATGGCAATGGAGGATCTAAGTGAAAGAAGTGATTTTGGATGCACAGGCAAGAACAGCGGGGTCAAAAGGAGATCTTGCGGTTTTAAGGAAAAGCGGAAAAATTCCCGCGATATTTTACGGAAAAGGCATCAAACCTGAAGCTATAGCTGTTAACTCAAAAGTTTTTGTTTCAATAATGGAAACAAACGGAGCAAATGTCATCATAGATTTGAACTTTAAAGATGGGAAAAAAGCGGCAATAGTAAAATCTCTGGACAGAGATGTTTTAACTCAGAACCCAATGCATATAGATTTTCACTCAATTTCGCTTGAAGATAAAATTGAAGTTTTGATTCCCGTTCATATTGACGGCATTGCCGATGGAGTTAAAAACTTCGGTGGCGTTATGGAATTTATAGTCAGGGAAGTTAAAGTGGAAGCGATGCCCAGAAATATTCCCCAGAAAATAAATGTTGATGTAAGGACGTTGGGTATAGGTCAGGGAATAACTGTTGCAGATTTGCCTGAATTAGGCGGGGTAAAGTACGTTCAGGATTCGTCAACGCTGATAGCTCACGTTATAGCTGTTGCGGTTGAAGAGGAAAAACCTGAAGCGGTGGTGGCTGAAGGAACCGCGTCGGTGCAGCCTGAGGTAATAAGCAAAGGTAAGAAAGATAAAGAAGCCGAAGAATCTGAAAAAAGCGCGGCAGCGGCATCTTCGGGTGTTGCGGCAGTCGGAACAAAAAAATAGTCTGGTTCATTAATTTATAATACGGTTGCGAGGATTGCTTTAATTTATGAGTGGGCAGATTATGATTAAGCTTTTTATAGGGCTTGGCAATCCAGGACAAAAATATGAAAATACCCGGCATAATTTGGGTTTTATTATTTTAGATAAGATAGCGGCGTTAAAAAATCTGAAATTTAAAATGTGGGATGATATGGCTGACATCTCTTTTTGCGGAGAGACGGATTTTAGAGTATGGTTTTTAAAGCCTGTGACTTTTATGAATCTTTCAGGAGTTGCGGTTTCTTCTTTTGCAAAGTATTATAAAATTAAACCTGAAGAGATTTTTGTTTTTTATGACGATTTTTTAATACCTCTCGGCGGGTACAGAATAAGAATGTCGGGTTCCTCAGGCGGCCATAACGGAATAAGTTCCATAATAGAAAATCTTCATAGTGATAATTTCCCCAGAATGAAGCTGGGCATAGGTCCGCTTCCAAAATTTATTCCGGCTGCAGATTTTGTACTATCAAAATTTGCACGGGAAGATAAGGATAGAGTGAATTTAATAAAAAAAACTGCTGCCAGCCTTTTTGATGAAATATATATATCCGGGCTTGACAAAGCGGTTTCAAAGCTTGCAAATATAAAATGACAATGGCAGAAGAAAAACAGAACAATGAAATCTTAAAAGAATTGTGTCCAAAAACGGGATGCGCTAAGGGGTTTGTCAATGGTCCATGCGGTGGAGAGGTCAACGGCAAATGCGAAACGGATAAGACGAGAGACTGTGCGTGGATTTTGATTTATGAAGGATTGAAAAAGAACGGAAAATTGGAAAAGTTCCTCAATCAATATATAGAACCGAAAAAGTTATCATTTAAAAACTGAAGCAAAATGCTGTTGAAAACATAATTTTCTTTCTTTTTAAAATCATATATTTATATCTAACTGTCACAATGACATGGTTTGCGAGTGTAGCACTAAGATGCTGTACTCTAACAGTTTAAGTTTTTGATATATATGGAAAAGAAAAATAAAAGTTTAGATAATTTCATAGACAAAATCTCAACAAGATCTCCTCGATATAACAAACAAATCTTGATGTGAAACAGATAAAAGATGTTTTTGTCATAGTATATATATAGTTCGGCTCTTTAGGGTTTTAAAACATTTTTGAACTTTATACAAGACAGCGTGAAAGCAGGAGAGGATTGGGCGGAATGTATTTAAAAAAACGGTCCGCGGCAAAATATCAAGCGGGTTTATATTTATTATTGTTATCGGGTGAACTGTCATAAAACATGACATTGGTTAAAGTTTTATAATAAATGTAAAGGAATGTGAGATTTGAAATTTAAGGAGAAGTTAAAATCAGACAAATTTTTGATAACAGCGGAGTTGTTTCCGCCGAAAGGCGTGGATATATCTTCTTTTTTGCGCAGAGCAGACTGTTTGTATGGACTTGACGCCGTAAATGTTACCGACAATCAAAGAGCATCTATGAGAGTAAGTTCTCTTGCTATGAGCAGAATCCTGATAGAACGTGCAATAGAACCCATTTTACAGCTTACTGCAAGGGACAGGAACAGAATTTCGCTGCAGTCCGAACTGCTGGGTGCGAATATTTTAGGTATAGAAAATGTTTTACTTTTAAGCGGCGACCATCCATCTATAGGCGAGTGTTCCGGCGCAAAAGCGGTCTATGACTTAGATACTATACAGCTTATAAAAACTGTAAGGCTCTTAGAAACCGGTGTGGATCTTGCGGGGAAAAAATTGCAAGGAAGTCCGAAATTCTGCGTCGGAGCGGTTGTAAATCCGTCGGTTCAATCAGTCGATTTACAGGCTTTGATGCTTGAAAAAAAAGTAAAAGCCGGAACTGAATTTTTTCAGACGCAGGCAATTTTTGACGTGCAGACATACAAGAATTTTTTTGATAAGGTAAAACATTTAAAAGTAAAAATTTTACCCGGAATTATTCTCATCAAATCCCCAAAGTTCCTGCAGTTTCTTCAGTCTATGTCCGGAATAAATATATCAGATGAAGTAAAAGACAGAATAAATTCCGCTTCTGACCCTTTGACGGAAGGCATAAAAATTTGTTCCGAGACAATTAGAAAACTTCGTTCCTTTGCAGACGGCGTCCATATAATGGCAATAGGTACAGAGGAACATATACCGAAAATGATAAGAGACAGTTTATAGATAGGCATTTAAATGTTTATGTTGTCGGTTATGATAAAGACAAAGAAAATTGCGGTTGTTTTATTGATTTCCATCATTTTTAACCGCAGTGTTACCTATGTGGAAATAATTCTTTTAAATTTCTAAAAATATACCAAAATGCAGTTATAGGTTTTGGCGGAAAGAGCGATATTTTGGCTTATGTCTCATGTTTCCGGAATAGCGGTTGTTGAGTTAGTCTGGTTTTGCATTTTTATTTTCTCTTTTTTAGATATCATTTGAAACGTCTGGGATATTTCTAGGATTTTTCTTTTCCGGTATAATGGTGGCATGAGCAAACTGAAATCGATATGCTTGCGACTTTGTAATTCAGATTTAATCATTTTTTGATGGAATAATAAAGAGGTTTTAAATGCTTTCGCTTAAATGCCTGTTTTTCTATAGCAGGTCTTCCTGATGCTGCGGTTAAAGAGTCTCGCGACAGAGTAACAGCCGCGATGAAAAATTCAGAATTTGGTTTTCCGTCAAGAAAGATTACCGTTAATTTAGCTCCTGCTGATATCAAAAAAGAGGGCGGCATTTTTGATTTGTCTACAGCTTTGGGGATACGTGCTGCAAACGATAAAATGAGGAGGAGTTATAAAGGCTGGAGAAATTCAGAATGCGAGATTTCTGGGAAGAGGTATATATGCAAATACAAAGATGCAGTCAAAAGAAAAAAATATTGCGTTTTATGTGGTAGTGCTTTTGAAACGCTTAAAATAGCGGTTGAAAAATTTAATTTTTCAGCGAGATCTTACGACGAAATTTTGAAAGTTTCAAGAACGATTGCGAACTTGGACAGCAGCGATGTAATTAAAACAAACCATATAGAGGAAGTTGTGAGATATAGATTTTTTGATAGAGTATAATGAGGAGGGATTTAAAAGGAGGATGTCTTAAGGTGAAACGAAGTAAGAAAGTATATGAAAAAGTATTTAAGGGAATTTGATAAATTGGTAAGCATACTTGCGACTCTGCGTTCTAAAAACGGATGTATGTGGGACAATGAACAAACGCACGAATCTATTGTGAAACATTTGTTTTCGGAAGCGGAAGAAGTAAAAAAAGCAGTTAAAAACGGGGATATGGGCAATCTTGAGGAAGAACTGGGTGATATTCTGCTTCAGGTTGTATTTCATGCGCAGATTGCGAAAGAAAATAAAAGTTTTAGTATTGCCGGAGTGATAGAAAAACTGAACAAAAAACTTGTCCGAAGACATCCGCATGTATTTGGCGAATATAAGGTTAAAAACACGAAAGATATTGAAGTTATATGGGAAAAAGTCAAAGCGGAAGAAAAAACTTTTTTGAAAAAGTGTAAAATTGAGAAATAATTTTTTGGAGGTAGTATGTTAAACAAAGTCTCTTCATTTAGAAAAGCCGTTGCGGCTTTCGCTTTTATAATTGCGGCTGTCAGTCGTTCTTTTGCAAGCGAAGCGAATTTGCTTATCCCGGATTTGGCTTCCGTTAAATTTTTGGGAAATGCGGTTGACGGCAAAACACTTTTGATGTCTGGTTTTCTCATCTGCATTTTCGGCTTGTTTTTTGGACTTTACCATTTTGTGAATATTAAAAATTTGCCGGTTCACAAGTCAATGAAATCAATTTCTGAACTTATCTATGAAACCTGCAAAACATATCTTATAACTCAGGGGAAATTCATATTTATACTTGAAGTTTTGCTTGCAGCTATAATAGTTGTATATTTTGGGCTGTTGCAGCATTTTGGTGCGGTTAAAGTCGTTACAATAGTGCTCTGCAGCGTTATAGGAATCCTCGGAAGCTGTACTGTGGCATGGTTTGGCATGAGAATCAACACTTTTGCAAATTCAAGGACTGCTTTCGCAAGTTTGAAAGGAAAGCCTTTTCCTCTTTATGCGATACCGCTCCGCGCTGGTATGAGCATAGGAATGCTTTTGATAAGCATTGAACTTTTTATAATGCTTATAATTCTTCTCTTTATTCCTTCAGATTTTGCGGGTGCTTGCTTTATAGGATTTGCAATCGGTGAGTCGCTTGGTGCTTCGGTTCTTAGAATAGCGGGCGGAATATTTACAAAAATTGCGGATATAGGTTCGGACTTAATGAAAATTGTCTTCAATATTAAAGAGGATGACGCAAGGAATCCTGGCGTTATAGCGGATTGCACGGGCGATAATGCCGGCGATTCTGTAGGACCTACCGCAGACGGTTTTGAAACTTACGGCGTCACCGGCGTCGCTTTGGTGACATTTGTAGTTCTTGCTGTAAACGATCCTGTTTTGCAGGTTAAGCTTCTTGTGTGGATTTTTGTAATGCGTTTAATAATGCTTATATCGAGCGCTCTTTCTTATGGAATCAGTTCGGCAATCGCAAAAGCGAAATACGCCGATGCAGATAAAATGAATTTTGAAACCCCGCTGACATTTCTCGTATGGATAACCTCGATAGTGTCAATTGCTTTGACTTTTGCGGTTTCTAGCATCATAATCGGCGATTTGGGCGACGGAACTCTTTGGTGGAAACTCTCGCTTATTATAAGTTGCGGGACGATAGCGGGAGCAATAATACCGGAGATCGTAAAAATTTTTACTTCTGTAAAAAGTGCTTTTGTGCAGAATGTTGTTATTTCTTCAAAACATGGTGGAGCATCGCTCAATGTTCTTGCTGGTCTTACGGCTGGGAATTTCAGCGCATACTGGATGGGCATTGTGATAATAATTCTCATGGGTACTGCTTACGCAATCAGTTTACATGGACTTGGCTTAATTATGATAGCTCCTGCCGTATTTGCTTTCGGTCTTGTTGCTTTCGGATTTTTGGGCATGGGACCTGTTACCATTGCGGTTGATTCTTATGGTCCTGTAACCGATAATGCGCAGTCGGTGTATGAGCTTTCGCTGATTGAAAGTATTCCCAATATCGACAAAGAAATTGAGAATGATTTCGGATTTAAGCCTTCTTTCAGTAAATCAAAAATATTGCTTGAGGAAAATGACGGTGCGGGAAATACTTTTAAAGCTACGGCAAAACCCGTTCTTATAGGAACTGCTGTCGTGGGTGCGACGACTATGGTATTTTCAACGATAGTTATGCTTACTAACGGTCTTACGACGGGTATTGAAAATTTGTCACTTTTACATGCTCCTTTCCTGCTTGGTTTGATTGCCGGCGGAGCCATAATTTACTGGTTTACGGGTTCTTCTAATCACGCTGTGACAAGCGGTGCCTATAAAGCCGTTGAGTTTATTAAAAATAACATAAAACTTGATGGGAGTTCGGATAGAGCTTCAACCGAAGATTCCAAGAAAGTTGTTGAAATATGTACGAAATATGCGCAGAAAGGCATGATAAATCTGTTCTTAGTTATTTTCTTCACAACGCTTGCTTTTGCGTTTATAGAACCTTATTTCTTTATAGGCTATCTTATTTCAATAGCGTTGTTCGGTCTTTTTCAGGCAATATTTATGGCAAATGCTGGCGGAGCATGGGACAATGCGAAAAAATACATTGAAGTTGATTTGCGTGAAAAAGGAACCGAACTTCATAAAGCTACCGTTGTCGGCGATACGGTTGGAGATCCATTTAAAGACACTTCTTCCGTTGCGATGAATCCTATAATCAAATTTACGACGCTTTTCGGGCTTCTTGCATTGGAACTTGCATTGGTGCTTGCTGAAAAAGAGGCTTTAAATGCTGTTCTTGCGGTTGTATTCTTTTGTATATCGGTTATATTTGTAGTAAAATCGTTTACGGATATGTGCGTTAAAGACGAAGTGGAATGATATCATTTATTCCTTAATTGAAGAAAATTCGACGAGGTTTATTATTGCTAAAATTTGGTACATAGGATTTTAGTGTCTTTATGTCTCAAAATAAAAGTCATTTTAGTGATGAAGTTCTCCCGCCGTTATAACTGACCGGATTGCAGAACTTAGAAAAAGGTAGAAATAAATGAAAGAAAAAGCTGATTTCTTACGTTGATATATTGTATCTTAGCGGTTGTGGGAATCTGGGCAACTCACTGAACAGCTCATCGGACAACTCATTAAATAAAATCTGGAACGAAATAAAAAACTTTACATCGTTAATCTGGTAAAAATCTTTAAACGATTAACAAATTTTGATTGTCAAGAGAAAGGAATAAAACAGGTAAATAGAAATTTGAGACAGGTTAAAATCTTGGGAGTTTTAGGCAGAGCTGATAATTTGTTCAGAGGTATAGTCAAATTCTTTTTCAAATCTCTGTCCAGCATGAAAAGTGATAGAAAGATTAATGGGCTGGTTTTGTGAGTAATAAAACTTTATTAAGTGAGAATAATGTTATTATAAGCAATATGATGATAGGATTTATTTTTTTGAATAAAACTTTTTAATGTCTAAAGATGAATTTGCTGATATTGGGAGATATAGAAAAGCTCAGGGCTAAATGATTGTTTTATTAATGATTGCTCAACTCTATTATGAACCAGGAATTATATTGGGAATTGACATTAATACAGAGTGTTGAGAATAACCTGGAACTGAAGGCTGGCTGGCTTGAAAAACAAATAAATTTCATTGCCATCTGATTTAATAAAATTTTACGAAAACAACGCAGTATTTTTTAAAATGAAGCAGAGCAGGCTTTGTCCGGACTTGTGTCTAAGGCACTTTACCTTAATGGTAGAGACGCATTAGGTCGGAGTGAATCCACCCCCCCCCCCGGATAAAGACAGCGTCTTGAAGAAGCTGTCTTAGAATTATAATAGAGTGAAAACAAAAATCATTAAAGTCCGATGGACTAAATTTCCTTACGGGAAATAAGATTTAGTTGCTTGTGTTGTAACAGCAAAACAGGTAAAAAATATTCTTATTGTAATAAAATTCAGCTTTTTAAGATTTTAAAATGTCTTTGAACTTTATACACCGCTGACGCCGGACTAAATGCCCTAGTCGGAATAAGATGGAGGATGTCTGTTATCTTAGTTTTTAAAATTTCTCCTTTCTGCAAATTAAATCTTGAGAATTTTTTGTATGAAGATAGCAAAATGAAGTTTTTAAGAAATATTTTTGCATTTTTATTGATACCGGCAGTCGTTGTTGCTGGATATACGCTTATTAAAAGTTTCTTGTATTTTATGGTTTCTTCCGGAAATCGGTATGTTCCGTTTTGGATAGGAATTTTATGTTATGTTGTATTTCAAGTTATTCTTTATAAACCTATGAAAACTTATGTGTTCGGACATGAACTTTCTCATGCGATAGCCGGAATTTTAAGCGGGGCAAGAATTAAAAAATTTAATATCAGAAAAGAGTCCGGAAGCATAGTTTTAACTAAAGATAATATTTGGATAACGCTTGCTCCGTATTTTTTCCCGATATATACTTTCACAGTAATAATAATTTATATTTTTCTGGGTTGGTTTGTCAACATAAAACAGTTTTACGGGTACTTCCTTTTTCTTGCAGGTTTTTCAATAGCTTTTCATGTTGCCCTTACGATATATATCCTTTCTATAGAACAGTCTGACCTGAGGATTTATGGAACATTTTTTTCTTATATTATAATTTTTATGGCAAATATCGCAGTATTTGTTTTGCTTGCGGCTTTGGTTTTTCCAGATGATATAGGCGTAAAAGATATTTGCTTGCGGGTTTTTGGTAATATAGCAGACATCTATAAATTTATATATGCCGGGGTATTGGAAATATGGTCAGCGTTCCGAGAGACGAGATAAAGAGAAAAGGGTTTCATTTGCTTTCTCTTATATATGTGTTTGGATATTGGTATCTCCCTAAAACTGCGGTTGTCTGTGGTCTTGTCATTGCGATTATCATTGTTTTTTTATTTGAGTATTTGAGATTTAAAATTCTCAGACTTAATGATTTCTTCAAAAATAACTTTAAAGGTTTTTACAGACATGGAGAGGCTGATAAAATCAGCGGTTTGATTGGCACGTTATCCGGAGCTTTGCTCGCCATTCTGATATTTCAAGACAGATATATGGTGTTTGCAAGTTTTCTTTACTTTGCGTTCGGCGATTCTGCTGCAGCTTTGGTGGGTAAAATTTTCGGCAGGCATAAAACTTTTGCTGGAAAAAGCCTGGAAGGCAGTTTGGCATGTCTTGCGGTTTGTTTTATAGCGGGACTTTTTATCTTTAACTGGCAGTTTGCGCTGGCAGGGGCTGTTATAGCGGCGATAGTTGAAGCGATACCATGGAAAATAAGTGATAATTTTTGGATGCAGATAATTAATGCGGGAGTTTTGACGCTGTTGTCATAATTATATAAAGTTAATACAATGTTAAAGCCTCATTTTTTTATGCTTGGCATAAGAGTGCGGAAAAATCCCGTCGGTGCAAAGACGGTTGTCGCAGGAGGTCACGAAATTGCAACCCCATACTTACGGACATATAAATTTCTATGTTTGCAAAGGTAAAGATAAAACAGATAGGATGGAAAAAGAACTTTTGCACAGCGTGAATATAATAAAAAAGGCGACTGGTGTTGAACCGCTTTTTAGTCCGTTTTCCGTACGTTTATTCAAAACCTGATGCTGTGGAAGCAGCAAAAAAGCATGGCTGTTGCGTAATAAACTGGAGTTTCGACTGTGACTGGGAAAAATAACCGCTGGAGAAATGCATGATTTACATGGAAATGAAAAGGTGTTGTCGTTTTTGAGCGGTTTTATAGATGAGATTAAATAAAATGTAAAGTTTTTAAAATTAATGAAGATAAGTTGTCTAAACTTTTTAAAGCTGACGGACAGCCATTTAATACGTTCTTCTTTTCATTTTACGTAAATATAATACACACCCTTATTTTACTGAAAATTCTATGATGATTTTCTATAATATTTAGCGCTTTGATATTGGTTAAAACTATTCTGTTGCTTTTGCATAAAACTTAATAATATATTCGACGGTAAGAATGACAATCGCACCGACAAACAGCATAACGGGCGCAAATCTGTTTTTACATTTGTGAGTTTCTGGAATTAAATCTGAAGCGGAAAGAAATATAAAGGAACCTGCTGTTAAACCGAGCAGAGCGCCGAGAACGGACGTAGATATATCTTTAAACGAAAATATTCCTGAAATTGTGCCTACCGGTGTAAAGCATGCTGTGAGAAGCGAAAAATTGAAAATTTTCTTTTTGGAAGCACCGCTGTGTAGTAAAATCCCTGAAATTGTTATTCCGTCGGGCAGTTTGTGCAGCAGAATTGCAGTGGTTGTAAGAATTCCTATACTGTTATTTACTTCAAACCCTACGGCAATTATAAGTCCGTCAATTATAGAATGCAGAGACAGTCCTGCAATTGATGTTACACCCGTGTGCTTTGAGCATTCCTCGTTGTAGCACGGATGAAATAAAACGACAAACTGTAGAAAAAACATGATTAAAAACCCCAGCAGAACGTAAATCATTGTTCTGGAGTTTAGTTCCAGCCCTTCCGGTATCAAATGAGTAAATGCAAGCGCGAGCATTACGCCTGCCGCAAAATTTATTATTAGAAAAGAATTTTTTTCAGACCATTTATGAAACATCAATACTATAAGAGTGCCCAGCATTGCCGCGCTTGCAGCTATAAGCGAATAAATAATTTCCATTTTTTCCCCAATTTGTTTTAATCTTTTTATAATATTGGACTGCGGTTTTCGCGGATTACAGACAAAACCACCTCATTTATTTTTTAACATTTTAAAGGAGTTTCTGATTAAAAGTGCTGAGTTTATCATAATTAAAACGGCAAAGAATATACTTAAATAAGAATCTAAAAGAACTGGTTTTTTTAAGACAGGAACTGAAAATCCCGTTATAATCAAAAGGGACATCAGAGCTGTAAAAATGAATTGCCCGTCAATGAAGAAACAGATGACAAGTCCGGCAAATACTATGGATGTGATTATTTCCGCAAGCGGTATATTTATAATTTTGTGCGGTGTTACTGCATTAAGAGTTCTGCTTACCATAATTAAAGCCAAAATAAAAAGAACAGATGCGTTTAAAACAACTGAAATAAACTGCGCTTTCCTAAAACCCTCATCTGTATCGTTTAAATTTGCAAATTTCGGAAGCAGTGAAAAAGCATCTGAAATGATTAGTCCCGCATGAGCGAACAAAGCAAGACTTCTAGAATAAAAAGCACCTGCCGTTTGCAAGAGTATCAGCAAAAGACTAATGCTTAAAACGATAAACGGCCTTACAGGTTCTTTCATTTTCTAAGTGGCATAGCAGATTTTTATTTTGTTTTGTCAAATATAGAGTTGTTTTCCTCAGTAAATTTTATAATGTTGTTCATTATTTTCACAGCTTTATCGGGATACTGCCCTATGGCTGTTTCCGCAGAGAGCATAACGTAATCGGTTCCATCTATGACGGCGTTTGCGACGTCGCTTACTTCAGCTCTTGTCGGTATAGGGTTTTTAATCATGCTTTCAAGCATTTGAGTTGCGGTTATTACAAATTTTTTGTGCTCTATACATTTCTTTATTATGTATTTCTGTGTTGCAGGAACTGTCCATAGAGGTATTGAAATTCCCATATCGCCTCTTGCAACCATTACGCCGTCGCAGGCTTCAAAAATCTGTATAAGATTGTTGATTCCCGCTTTGTCTTCAATTTTTGCGATAAGTTTGCAGGTGGTATTTTTTTCAGATTTTAAAATGTCTGCCAGCGGTCCCATATCTGCGGCGTTCCTGACAAAAGAATTTGCGACAAAATCTGCATTATGCTTTACCGCAAAAAGCATATCTTCGCGATCTTTTTCTTCAATTAGCGGAAATTTAAGATCAGCGTTCGGAATATTTACGCCTTTATGCGTTTTTAAAACGTAATCCATTTGGACTTCTGTAACAAGCTCGTCTTTTTTTGAAGATAAAACTTTAAAAGTGAGGTTGCCGTCATCTATAAAAATAGTAAATCCTTTTTTAATATCAGTTAGAGAATTGCGATAATCTATAGAAATCTCTTTATTATTGCCGACGATTTTTTTGTTTGTAAGAATAAGTTTCTGTTTCTTTTTTAATTCTACTTTACCACCTTTAATTTTTCCGACTCTTATTCTGTGACCTTCGAGATCAACAAGAATTTTTACATTCTTTTTATATTTCTTGTTTAAAATTTTTATTAAAGAAAGATCTTCTTTGTGTTCATCGCAAGTCCCGTGCGAAAAATTAAACCTGACTACCGTCATGCCACTGTCGGACATTTTTTTTAAAACCTGAAGGGAACGTATTGATGGTCCCATTGTGCAAATAATTCCTGTCTTAGTCACTGTTACCGCTCCTTTAATATTTTACTTTTGTAAGTTTAGCAGTGGCAAATGTTTTAAAACTTCTTTGAATCTCCGTCGGTATCTAGCCATAATAATTTTTCCGTTTGACTTTCTTTTGGAAAAAAAACTTCTAAATCTTACAGCGCTGCAGATATTCTATCTGTTGTATCAAAAATATGAACAGGAGAAATGGGCAAATTTGACTGCATGTTACATCATTATCCCGGCAAATATTTTTTGCGGTTTTATTTAATGATAGTGCATTTTTTTGCTACCAAAAATCCGGAAATTTACAAGAATTATTGAGTTGAAAACAGTAAAAATCGTTTTCTTTTATAATTCAACATATAATAACAATAAATAAAAAAATAATATAAATATCTCATTATTATAGTAAATTGCAATGTTAAAGTCAATTTTTACTGGCTAGCCGCTGTCATATTGATGTAATTGTCGTACAAGCAGAGATTATTCCGACGGTATTGTTGCGTTTTCCGGTCGTTTTTTTGTCCTGATTGCGCAGTAAAGCTTTTCTTTGAGATTAAATGTAGCTAGATACTAGAAAGAGACCAATGTCGGCATTGCATAAGATGTTCAGTGCGAAGAAGGGATTTAAGATTTTCGTTAAGTACCCAGCGGGGGAAAAATTTATTATTTTATTTTTTGTTAGTATTTGACCGGTTAAAAGCGTTAAGAATACAGACGTTTTTAAATCTTTTGTGGTATTTTTTATTTAAAGAAATATTTATTTTTTGATTTCTTGCTTCTTACCGTAGCTTTTTTTGCCAGAAAGTCGGCTTTGTCATTTTTGGAATTGCCGGTGTGGCTTTTTATATGCCGCCATTC
>LQAB01001257.1_pt1 | contig 29727 bp, 17 predicted proteins | sample 654521 | NCBI WGS metagenome assembly LQAB01 (sample SAMN00762031, study PRJNA78659) | termite gut metagenome | isolation source: bacterial endosymbionts found in Trichonympha flagellates filtered from... | host: Zootermopsis nevadensis | place: USA: Mt. Pinos, Los Padres National Forest, CA ... | reverse complement strand
CTCGTTTCATCTAGTTTTGGGCCTTTTGGATCTGGATAATGACTTTGTTTGGCCCCTCCGATTGCTGGGTCGTTTTGGGGTACCTTAAAAATACCGCCATAGTTGATCTTCCCGAGGGTGTTTATAAACTGGATCATATGTGAAGGGCCTGGCCATTCTCAAAGATTCTATCACTGGGGCATACTGGCTGCACCAGGTCGCAATTCTGGGTCACGCGGCGGATCGAGACGAATATAACAAATTAATCTATAATGTTACCATCAGCTAGAAAAATACTTCAAATACATGGTTGAAGAGGGTTTAGTCCTGACAAGTAGGACTTAGAATCAGTGATAAGGAAAGGGGTATCAGTAAAATTATTTGAGTATTTTTAGCGACAGGATCCTAGAAAACAGAATTTACACTATTTAAGAGGATAATAATAATATTAGCTATTTTACTATGATATCCGTTGTACAGTTTATGCGATAGCGCCAGAAGTATTTGTTATGGAAGCAATAAGGAATAGGGTTAAGGGGAACAAAGTTGAAGTACTAGACCTGAATAAATTAATTATTTTTTGGTTTAAAAATAAACAAACCCATAGAAAATAATAAAATATATAATAAAGAAAACTATTTACCTATAAAATAAATAAAAGTACCTCTTCGGTAGCTAATGACTTACAGGGCTAAATTCGGTCTTGTATAAAGTTGTATTTTTGATAGCAGGACTAGTCCTAACTAACCTCAAAACTCTCTCAATTTAGGTAGGAATTACCGTATTAAGGTGGTGTAGGGGCTTCCCGTTGATGCTATTAAGATAGTCAGATAGAGTAACTTAATTTTTCCAATCGAGCTCTAATCGTTGCTACAGAGATACTAAATAATTTTGTCAATCTCTTAGATTGAAGAGGTATTGAATAAGCGTTTTGGTTAGAATACTCATTAATTGATGCTTGACATATGTTTAGCGGCATTTTTTATTTTTTTGTGCAAAATTATTCTTACTCGGCAGATATCGGATGGAATTTTGATTGACTAGTTTGACTTGGTATTTTTTAATATTTTTTCTGACTTGCGCCTGATAGAGGTCGTGAAGACCCTTAAATAATTTGGGGATAGATTTTTAATTGCTCTTGATGGGGTTAAATATTTAAATTTCTATAAAATATAGTATTAATTTTATTCTAGCAGAAAGCATTTCGATAGGGGGGAAGAGAATGATTACACAGATTTTTATGATCCGCTATTATCATATTGGGCTAAAATACAGTTTTATCTCTGGTCCTAGAATTTATGATTCTGCAAGACGGGGATAAGAAACAAGGCTGCGAATAGAAAACTAACTCGCGCTAACAGGATAAGTAGGCTTCAAAAGTTAAAGAATTATACATAATCTTTCTGAGTGATGACCTTTATGCATACCAGCTATTCTGCGAAAAAATTTGCAACCTGAGATTAGTTTTATCTTTACTCGTAACTCTTCTGATCATAAACTTCTATAAGAATGTCTTTCTAGTGTTGAATGAGATAGCTTATCTTTATGCAAGTTTATTTCAGATAAAGGGTGAAGAGAATATCGGTATAAATGGTTATAAGAAGTTCTAATTCGTGATGGCAAAAATTCTTTGAAAGTCAACTGGATCGGTCTTAAAATAACAGACCCTTCTGGCAAAATAAAACCTTCGATCTATATCTTCATTATCGACTATAACCCTTTCAAAAATAATATGGAGAGCTTACTTAGATGTGCTAAAAGTCGGTGGAAAATAGAAAATGAGATCTTCACTAGCTTAAAAAATAATAACTATAATCTAAAATATAGCTTCGGACAGGAGAAAAACTTTTGCCGTGTTTCTGGTTGTATTTAATTTACTAGCCTTTACTATGCACAAAGTTTACCGGTTAATCGAAGCACTATAGTAGAAAGCGTAAAACAGCTTCAGCACTAAAAACATCTTTTTATTTATTAAATATACTAATTCATCTTTCATTTTTATTAGATAACTCTAATAATGAGAATTATTGTAGACTCTCGTTGCGATTTGCTCCAGCACGGGTTGCTATGTTAATATAAAAAATTAATTTTTTAGGAGAATAAATGAAAACTGTCGCCGCTCCATATTCAGCCCCGGAGCGTCCTCCAGCTCTAGTTGCTGATTTTATAATTTCAGCGGCCGAAATCCGCCAGTTCCCCGAATCTGAGCGGCCGGAACTAGCTATCTTGGGCCGCTCTAACTCCGGTAAATCTTCTCTTCTGAACCGCTGGTTGGGGCGCAAGGCTCTAGCTCGGGTGGGGGCCACGCCCGGTCGTACCTGCCAAATTAATTTTTTCCGGGTAGCCTTCCGACCTCAGGATCAGCCTTTTCTTCTGGCCGATCTCCCAGGTTATGGCTTCGCCGCCGCCCCCAAAAGTCAGGTGGCTGGCTGGCGGCGACTAGCGACCGGCTATCTCGAAAGTGGCCGCCCGATCAAAACAGTACTGTTGCTCATGGATATCCGTCGGGAACCTTCGGCCGATGAATACGACTTAGTCGCTTGGTTGGAAACTTTGGGTATTCCCGTTTGGCTTATCGCCACTAAGGTTGACAAGCTTAATCGGAGTGAAGCTAGAACTCGCCTGCTTCGCATTGAGAAGATGTTCGAGGTCGTCATTCCCCTGGCTCATCCGCTTCTGGCCTTTTCCTCTACCACCGGTCAGGGCCGGGAGCGGCTTATTGAAAATTTGATTGATTCAGGGCTTCTGACTGGATCGAACTTTGATTAATTGTAAGCCTCGTAATCTGGTTACCGGATCGGTGTAGGCTTTCGGTCTTATTACCTGGGGGGAGCTTAATAACCTTCTAGTTGCTTACTTTTTAATGAAACAGAAGTTTCATCCTACCTTAATTTTATTACTTACTTCTTCTCTCTGGCTAAAGTCTAGGCCCTGTGGCGGTGGTTCTAGATCTACCCATAATTATTGGTTATTGTACGATGAACTGTGATCCTTAACTAAAAATTCGCCTCACAGTCGAGAGTGTAATCTTAATTTCTTCACCGACTGCTATACTCTGATGTTAAAAAAGACTGCGGCCCAGTTGTGGGATGCTGGCCGGCCCGGCTTTCTGTTTAACGGCGAGGTGCTAGGTTAGAGACCAATAAGCCAGAACCTCTAGGATCTGAAGATTGTAGCTGTGAACTAGGCCAGTCCTATCTAGTACTCCGACCCCTGGAGGGTAGCTCTTGTTTTAAAGAGATTGATACCTTTGCAGATATTCAGGATCAAGGCCATTTCATAAGATTATATATCATTATTACGGATATACCAACTGCCGAAGAAATATTTTTAAAGGTTAGGTATAAAATCAAAATAGCTTTTACATGAATAATCTAGTGAAAAAAGTTTGTATAAACTGAATTTTTTGACGAATGTTTGGACTGTAGTCGTTGCTTGGCTGATCCAGGGGGGCGGGGGTGGGGCCAGAAAGTAGTCTGGGAAAGCTAAAAAAGCCGACGGAAGTAAAAACTGCTTCAGTTTTTTGTGCCCTTAACCTTGTCTTGCCTCTGGCTCGTCACCCCGGCGAAACCCGGGGTTTATTGCTAGAGACAAAGGTCTGAATTCTGACCTTTAACGGAATGATAGAGTTAGGGGAGGGGGTCCGCTAACTTGGCTTCCAGTCGTTGTCATCTGTTGATCTTTCATCCTTGAGGCGGCTGAGGTTTTGTTTTAGGCTGTATGTTTTAGGTTTTTTAGCCTTTAAAAATAAGGGTAGTCGGCTTGTCCCAGGAGCTTTTCTGTGTTAATCTTCAAAGTGAATTTTTTCGGTGGGGGTGCGGATATGTCAAACAGGGCGAGGCTAGCCGTTTATTTTTTAGCCGCGGGGTTAATGTTGGAGGGCTGTGCTGGGTTGGAGCCGTTTTCTCAGGAGGGTGGCAATTCCATGGGTGACCTTGAGCACGATCAGTTGACTGCTGGTGAGGCTGCTTTCGCGAAAAAATTGACCTCTGCGCCGGGCCTGAATCTGGAGGAGTTAAAAAGTCAGTGGGGGCAGATTGAAAAAGCTTTAACTCGGGGAGAGTTAACTGTTTATCGCTGGCGTCAGACGGCCACCGTTATCCCGCCGCAAGGTCAGGGGGGGCGCTCCGAACCGGTAGTTTTTTCCTGCCTAACCATGTTTATAGTTAACCAGAGCGACACCGTAGTCGATGCTACTAGTGAGGGCCGCTGTCTGGATTACCGGCTTATGCCTGCCTGGCAGCCAAGCATCACCCAGTCCAGTAGTGGGACCAGGGGGGCGGGTAACCTTCTTTAATCCTTCGTCTAATCCCAATGATAGTACTACTTATTCTGATGACGAAAACAATAGCCCCGCTTGGATAATATCTGGCGGGGATTTGTTTTTTATGGGAGATCTATGTTCCTAGAATATTACTTCTGGCTTATTAATTTGATAAAAATAATGCTAATAGTGTTTGAAAAATAGTGTTGTGAGAGGAGTGTGCATTTTATGAGTAAAACATTAACAACCGAATGGGATTTATGTATAGATAAACGTTACTCTAGAATAGAGCAATTTCGTCCGTTAAAGCCTTTATTAAATGGGTGGGTGGCAAAGGGCAGCTACTTAAAAATATTGCTACTGCTTACCCTGTTGGAATGGGAACAAGCTACAATAAGTACGTTGAACCTTTTATTGGTGGGGGTGCAGTTTTATTCGATATTTTAAGTAAATATAACTTACGCGATGTCTATATAAGTGATATAAACCGAGAATTGATTGGTACTTATATTGCAATTCGCGATTCAGTTGATAAACTGATTCCGCTTTTGTTACAAATACAGGATGAATATCTACCAGGGGATAATGATGATCGCAAATTTTATTATTACAATAAGCGTGATCGATACAATGAATTGAAAATAGATGGTACAGTTTCATTAGAGTGTGTTGCATTATTTATATTTCTCAATCGTACTTGTTTCAACGGTCTTTATCGTATAAATGCAAAAGGGTTATATAATGTGCCGATGGGATCTTATAAAACCCCATTGATTTGTGATTATGAGAATCTGCAAAATGTTAGCCGCATATTGCAGAATGTCACTATAGTATGCGGCGATTATCGGAAATCCTATGATTTTATCGATGAGCAAACTTTTGTATACTTTGATCCACCATATCGACCTCTAACGGAGACTGCAAAATTTACTTCATACACAGAGAATTTATTTGATGATGAAGCACAACGTGATCTTGCCGAATATGTGGATCGTGTTAGCGGTAAGGGTGCAAAGGTAGTATTGAGCAATTCTGATCCCAAAAATATTGATATAGGCGATACTTTTTTCGATAATCTCTATTCTAAACATAAAATTGATCGTGTTTTAGCAACGCGGATGATTAACAGAAATAGTGATTCGCGTGGAGGTATAAGTGAGTTGTTAATTACGAATTAATAGGAGCATAAAGAGTGAGTAGAAGAAGTTTTAAAGCGTAATTTTTAGCTTTAAAAACAGTATTTCCAATTGCGCTTATTATATTAATTTTAATGAGGGGATTGGAAGGTTGAGGAGATCAAGTTTAAAATTCATCTTCTTAATTCTCTTATTGCCTCAAAAGATATTGAACCTAAGTTTGGGTAGATTATCACAAAATATGTAGAGGCGCTGAAGTGTGTATCAGTGTTGTTAGTTACCAGAGAAAAAGAAATCAGATTGACTGGCGGTGACGAAATGTTTCTATATAATTTTATGAGGCTAGTTTTTTCTGTTAAACAGTATAAAATATTTATGTGTAAAATAGGATTCTTCGATTTAATGGAAAATTAAATTGTCGGAAACTTAGTTAACTATGCAACTGGCGTTAAGACTAGACTCGAGAATAATGAGTGTAAGAACTGCAGCGATTATTTGATGGAGAATTTCGTTAAGAAATATATTGAGAAAGTCAGGTTTATTTTAGATAAAACGTATTTCAGGGGAATGTAGCTGGTTGATATAGAAAAATAATAGAGTGTTAATTTATTTGTGCTTTCCAATCAGAGTAAGGCTGTAAAACTCTTTGATTTTGTAATAAAATGCTTTCGGTAATTTACGGGATTGAAGTGATTTTTTACAGTAGCGTTGGTTTTAAACTTAACGAAACCGCGTAGAGGTATAAAAAATAGCGTAGAAAACGGATATAATTAAGAGATTCATATTTATGCGATCCACTGATGGTACGGATGAGTGCGCGGCATAATCTGGAGGAAGCCTTTGAAGTTATCAATTAAATTTACAGGACAGTAGCTATTGAAAAAGCAATATAAAAAATATTCAAATAAATATGATATTTACTGGATAAGATTGAGTAATTTATTACGATCAAAAAATTGTTTTTAACAAACTCAGCGGGAAGCGTAATTTTGTTAGATTGTGCAATAAGTATTGCAATTATATTCTACGAAGAAAGGACGATAACTGTCAAGGGACGCTATTTTTGAGTGTTTCGGGATTACTTGGAATAGCATAGAACTAAATTATAAATAAAGATTAAAAAGTATGCTTTAGCTAGTTTTGAGATTGAAACAAATATAGGGTGGAGTTTCCCTAAATGCGGTGATTTGGCGAATTACGACGCTAAATAGTTAATTCTTAAAGCCTTTTAAAATAGATATTAATCAAAACGTTGCGGGTTCTATTAACGTAAAAAGTGGGTTAATTTTTTAAAATTACTAAATGTAAATAAAGTTTACTTTTCGCAGCTATTCATGAAGTTAAAAGTAATGACAGCTATGAGGACGTTGATCTCGTCTCCCAAAGTTCTTTCTAGGAAAATTCGAAATATTCGAAAATTTGATTTAAGATGTTTAATAATTAGTTTTATTGGATTACGTCAGTTGTAATGCTCTAAATCTGATTTATAGTTTAAAATTCTAGTTAGTTACTGGATTGTATCGGCAAGTGTTTATCATCGTAGAAATTCCGATCAAAAAATTTGGTAATTACAATCACACCATGAGTCTTAGTCGTCAGGGTTGAGACCTTCGAGCTGGACTAATATTTTTATGTTTTTATTACTAGTTGTGTAGAGTATTTTCGGCTCATGTAAACTGTAAATTTTCTTTTTGCCTTTTCTCTGGTGGGTCAAAATATGCTTGAAAACTTGAATTATTTTTAATAAAACTCTAAAATAGTTATTATTTTTTCGTTTGATTTTATGAATTAGGGTTAAAATAATAATTTTAATATAGTTCTTGGTGTTCTTTATTTCTTTGCTTTTTTGGGGGCTCCTGTAGAAAATAAACGGTTTAATAATTACTGTATTTTTTTGTAGTTACGGCGTAAAGAAAGGCCTATAGATGATAATATCTTTCAAAGACGAGGTTTCTCTTTCAGCTGTAATTTAAAATCAGTTGAAAAGGGAATATTTTTCCCTTGAATTGTGCTGTCAAAAAGAACTTCTTTCTTAAGCCTTTTCACTACATGCAATAAATATATAAGCCTTAAAAATTATTTAATTCTTTTAATTCCAATGCTTTGACAAAAAATTTAAATAAAATGATACGCAAGGTGCAGCCTACTGGAAGACTAGTTCTCTACAAAAATATTGAAAGTAAGGGTTGCGTGTCCATTCTTGAACAATTTGATCGTTGACCAATTCTTCAAGTTATTTTATGATCAATAATCCGTGCAGTAAACGAATATTTTTGGCTGGATATCCTTAACCGGAATAGCATTCTTGAAGTTTTGCTTTAAGAGAGTCTATGATCTTCTTCTAGTTAATTTGTGAGTAAGCATCGCGAGGATTATTTTGCTTCAATAAAATCCCCTTGAAAAAATGACTTATCCTGATTGTTGTGATGGGATCCTTTTGACTGGGTTCTAAAGCAATTTCTAGCCTGTCTAATTAAAAATACACTATAACTAATCGATTTAAACAGTAAGGTATTAATATGTTTTTAAGGATCGACTACTTACAGACTCATTTTTATGGGCTAAGCTACTTTTATCCATTCAGACAATCGTCTTATGTCTTTTTGATGAGGTTGGTAAACCTTCATCATTTTAATATTCGAAGGCTTCTTTAACTTGGGGCTAAAGTTAAAAATACCTATCATCAATATACCTGGTGATTTTTTCAAGCTTAACTGTACAAAAAAGGCTCAGCAAAGAAAGGATTAAACTCTTTTATCTATAATGGTGGGCGATACGCGATTCGAACGCGCGGCCTTTAGCTTCGGAGGCTAACGCTCTATCCAACTGAGCTAATCGCCCTCATTGATCATGAACTAGAGGCTGATTTTAATTATTTTTGGATTATATCTAAAAATAATTAAAAGTCAAACCGGTTACCGGCATTTTTTTGATTGCTACGAGCATTTTTATATTAAATTATAACTATTAAAGTGGAGTTTCAGCCTAAAGATACCTAGAGTTTGGGTCAGAAAAGATAATAATTTGATCTATTCAGCTCACCCTATAAGGGGTGGTTAATAAATTTAAAGGCGAAAAATATTTCGCCATTTTCTGTCTTTAAATCAGTTTCTTTTCTAGTTTTGATACAGTTATTATTCTGTTTATCTAATTGATTGTCTCTAAGTAGATTTAAAAGTAATTATTTAGCTGGAGTAATCTGTTTTTTCAACAGTTTAGTTATGCTATTGTCTTTTTGATAATAATTTCCTTCAAGCGGAAACCTACGGCTTCAAAAATCCGCATGACCGTATAGTTCATCGGAATAGCATGCTCTTTCTTTAGTGTGTCGCCTATTAGAAATGCACAGAAATTATTTTTTTTAAGTATGTGGTAACTTTTAACAGTGACGAGTTTTAGTTGTTTTAAAAAGTCTAATACGCCAAAACACGAAAGGTTATTTTCTAAATTTTGCTGTACTTAATAATGTTAGAGTACGAAGGATGAGTGAAACCTAGATCGATAGTCTTATTTTTTAAGAAGATCGGAGGTTGAGCATCACCCTTGAAAAAATTGACTATACTACCGTTTTCATATTTAAAATCACATTTTTCTCTACACCATTTAAGGGTACATCGTTAATGTCAAGGCGGATACCTTTTATTGAGAAGGTTGCTCTAGACCAGAGTAGTACCTCTACTAGCAAACTGATCAAAAATTAAATCACCTTCGACAAAATAGCGCAATAAAATATTACATGGAATATATGGTGACTAGTTACCACGATATTTAGTCGATTCGTAAAACATATTAAGCATTTAGTTTTTAATTAATATTAAGTATAGTATAATTTAAGTATAGAGGCCGTGATTTATTTTAACTCTCGGTCGAAATGCTTTCTTCTTCGGGGGATGTATGTATCATCACTACAATTAGGGTAAGGTGCTTTGTTTAAAAGGGATTTACTGGAGCAAATTAATCCTTGAGATGCATACTCGCAATTGGCTGGAAAATATCCTGGACTCTCTTAGAGCAAGAGTTTCAAGAGTTGAGACGCAATTCTTACTTTCAATATTTTTGTAGAGAGATACCTTTCAATGGAATTCGCTTTGCGCATCATTTGATTTAACTCATTTTCATCAATGCATTGGGGTTGAAGAGGTGGAGAAAAAATTAAGGCTTCCATTTTATTACATCAAGAATAAAGTGCTTAAGAAAGAAGTTTTTTTGATAATATTGTTCAAGGGGGAGTATTACCTTTTAAATTGATTTTAAGTTACAGATAAAATAGAGACCTCGTATTTGAAAGAGAGTATCGCCTACAAGCCTTTCTTTATGCCGTAGCTACAAAAAAGAAATAAAGAAAATTATTAAAATGATTAATTTTTGCAGGAGCCCCCAAAAGGGTAAAGAAGTAAAGAAGGAGATAGGGCCAAAAGTTGGAATAAAATTATTATTTTAACTTTATTTAGTTAAATTAAATGAATAAAGATCAGAGGCTAATTTAGAAAGCTATCAAGAACAATTCAAGTTGTTGAGTATATTTGACCCAATAGCAAAAAGATGAAAGTAAAATTTACAGTTTATATGAGCCGAAAATACTCTACATAGTAAATAATAAAAACATAAAAATATGAGTTTAGTTCGAAAGTTTCAATAGTGGTAACTAAGACTCACAGTAGGATTGTAGCTACCAAAAATTTAACCGAAATCTTTATAAGAGTAACATGCTTAACGATAGAATCCAACAACTAACCAGAATTTTTAAACTATAAATTAAATTTAGGGCTGTGGAATCGAGTTTTTCAATATCGTAAAATAATTGAAGGAGTCCAAATATTAACATTAGAGAAATAAGGTCAAAAATCATCGGATCTGAAAAAAAAGAAAACGTAACAAACGACGTATTATAATAGACCCAGTTGGTGGACATCTTAAATTAGATTTTCGAATTTTTTTAAAAAGAACCTTGAGAGATGAAGTTAAAGCCTCTATAGCTGCCGTCGCTTTCAACTTTATAAAATGAATGCAGGAGGTAAACTTTATATACATCTAATAGTTTTGAGAATAGTACTCACTTTTTATGCCAATAGACTCCGTAATACTTAAGTTTAATGCTTATTTAAAAACGGGTTAAGGGTTGACTAAATAAGTTTCGCTCTAGTTAATAGATTTATTTTCAGTAACCACCCTGGTAGATGGACAGCGCTATAGCCGATCATATAAGTTTTAGTATTTGTAACTAATACCTTTTTCCAACTTTTCCTATTCAGAAAAAAAATACCTCTCCAAAAGAGCGAAGGAAAAATCTTCTAGGCTCCTGATGGTTTGGAGGAGACATTTTTTCTGTGGTTGTTATTTTCGTATAGGCTACAAAAGCTCCAAGGTCGGGGGCTTTGATTTATTGAAGTTCTATGAGTAGAAAAAATTATCGCTGAGGGGCAATAAGCATTTAAATTTATTGGTGCGCCCGGCAGGATTCGAACCTGCAACCTTCGGCTTAGAAGGCCGTTGCTCTATCCGGTTGGGCTACGAGCGCTTTCTTTAACCTCAATTATTTTGGAAAGTTTAACATAAATAGCGCCGGGCTACAATTAAAGCCTTAAGATTGATAATTCAAATTAAATTGGTTTTGACCTTGTACGATAATAGTTTTCTTTTCAAAATAGAGTATAACAAAATTAGTTTAAATATAAGGGGTTTATTTATGATACGCTATCTTTCGATTCTTATGGTCGGTAGCCTTATGTTGCTGTTAGCTGGGTGTGTCGCAGGTGGTTAGCTATGGCTGGCTTAGGCTGAAAAACAGTGTTTAAGTCCGAAGCTACTAACTATTCGATTATCAGTAGAGACTGCGAGAATATTGCTAATTGAGATTTAGCGTCCTAATTGCGATCCTAACAGTTGCCGGAAGCGGCCTAGTCATGACTTCGATGGATACTGAAAGCGGCCCGTCCCAAAGGAAGAATTTTAGCTGCCGGGTGACAATCAATTGAAAGCTCCCGACTGAAAGGCCTATAACCAGATGATTCCGATTTCATCGACATTAGACGCCGCGATCTATTTTAATCGTCAGGTCACCACCGAGGGGTTGACATTTTGTTAAAAAAGATTACATTAAAAGATATTGAAAATAAATTGGGGTATACCCTGGCTTTGCGGGGAAAGGAGTTCTTAACCATGCCAATTTATGAGTATCAGTGCCAAAACTGTGGTGAGACTAACGAAAGTATGCAAAAATTTTCTGATCTTCCTTTAAAGGAATGTCCGGTTTGCGGTAACCGCATGACTAAAATTATGAGTATGAATAGCTTTAAACTCAAAGGTAGCGGTTGGTATGCGACCGACTATGCTGGAAAAAAATCTACCGCTCCCACGACGGTTCCTAAAAATGATAGCCCGATTGCGCCTGAGACTAAGAAACTCGAAGCCGCTAAAACTAAAAAAAACGAGGAAAAGGTTTAAAGACCGCTAGGGACGGTCAGACGAAAAATAAAGCACGCCTGCGACAGATCTTATAGCTGACCAGGCCACGGATAGCCCCCGTGGCTTTTTTATTTAGCTTAAGCTATTTAAGTATACATTGCGACGAAATTCATGGTTATTAAAATACTAACTAGCGCTTGGCCTCAGATTTGGGAAACCCTGAATCAGGGGGGAAGCACTTGGCTGTTTGTCGTAAAGCTCACGCTGCCGGCCTTGCTAGTAGCACGCTTTTTGCTTTTTTTTAACTGGGTTCCTACGGTGGCTAGTTTTTTCGAACCGGTCATGACTTTGGTGGGCCTACCGCCAGAAACAGCTCTGATCTGGGTCGCCGGGATGATCGCTAACCACTATGTTGCTATTAGCATTTACTTTTCCTTTCTACCGATCATGGAACCACTGAGTCTGGCCCAGATGACTGTATTGGGAGGTATGGGGTTGATGGCCCATTCCCTACTTTTGGAAGGCCAGATTTGCCGAGGAGCGGGGTTATCTTTCTGGCGGGTGACTCTCTTCCGAATGCTAGCGGCTTTTTTGTGGGGGCTGGTTATTAATCAGATAGCCCGGCTTACCGGCTGGGGAGAGGAACCAGCCCAGCGGTTAAGTTTCTTGAATTTTTCGAGTGACCCGGTGCCGCCCTGGGACCTTTGGATCTGGCTAACCTTAAAGCAACTACTGATGATCCTAGTGATTATCGAAAGTCTACTTCTGTTTATAAAACTAAGCAATCATCTGGGGCTGACCCGGCTGCTTATAAAAATATTGGGGTTACCTTTAAGATTAGTCGGAATTAATGAAAGTGTTTTGATGTTAACGCTTATTGGCGGTGTACTAGGGCTAACCTACGGCGGTGGGCTTATTGTCGCCGAAAGCCGTTCCGGCCATATTCCTCCTCAGGATATCTACAACGCGATGATGCTCTTGTGTATTTTCCATTCTCTAATTGAAGATAGTTTTTTGATGTGGTCTATCGGGGGATCGTTAATCTTTTTTCTATTCGTTCGGTTGGTCCTGGCTCTTGTTTTATCTGCCGCGATCACTCGTCTGGCTGATCGGGTTTTCTGGCGGCCGTTGCTAGTAGGTCGCAAAAAGGACCCGGCAGAGTAGCCATGACCAGAGCCCGGCGCGCCCATCTGGTTACTTTCGGTTGCCAAATGAATGAATATGATTCCGGCCGGTTGAGAGATCTTTTATGCGCCCACGGCTGGCAGCTGACTGAAATCAGAGAAGAGGCTGATTTTATCTTCTTCAATACCTGTTCTATCCGTGCCAAAGCAGCTCAGCGTGCACTTAGACGTCTAGAAGAGCTTCGCCCTCTTAAAAAAAATAACCCTAGTCTTATCATAGGGTTAGGAGGTTGTCTAGCTGAGCAGGAGGGCCGGGCTCTTTTTGATCAGGCCCCCTGGCTAGACTTGGTGGCCGGCCCCCAACATCTGCCACGGCTACCGGATATTTTGGATGAAATTCTAACCGACCGGAGCCAGATTGCTCTTATCGGGCCCGGTGAGACTCCCGCTTGGAGTCAGGCTAATCTGGAAGCCCAAGGGGCTAAACCGGATACCTTCAACTCCACTGCCGGGCCCCTTTTGGATTATGTGACTATCATGCAAGGTTGCAATAATTACTGTGCCTACTGCGTAGTACCTTATCTTCGGGGACCGGAACTAAGTCGTCCGGCTGGAGAAATAGTCAGCGAAATTAAAGGCCGGGTGGCGGCTGGATCCCGTGACATCACTTTGTTAGGTCAAAATGTCAATGCTTACGGCCGAGGCCGGTTGGACGGAGAGCCAGATTTTCCGGGATTACTGCGTCTAATTGCTGATACGGGCTTGGATCGCTTACGCTTTATCACTTCCCATCCGCGTGATTTTTCTCCAGAACTGGTGAATCTCTTTGGGGACCTCTCTTCTTTAAGCGAGAGCCTGCATCTACCAGTGCAATCCGGTTCAGATGCGGTTCTTAAGGCTATGGGACGGGGTTATACCCGCCGAGTCTATCTGGATTTAATTGAGGCTCTGCGTGTCCGTTGTCCCAATTTAACTCTGACTACCGACTTAATCGTGGGCTTTCCCGGTGAGACGGAAGCCGACTTTGACGAAAGCTTAAGCCTCATTGAAACTGTAGGCTTCGATGCCATGTTCTCATTCAAATATAGTGATCGCTCAAACACGGTCGCGTCCTCTTTACCTGATAAGGTGCTAGAGGAAGAAAAGTCCCGACGCCTGATTGAACTACAAACCCGGCAAAAGGTTATAACTCTTGCTAAAAATTTGGCCCATCTGGGGACCGTTCTAGAAGTCCTGGTAGAACGGGTTTCTAGTCGCTACCCGGGCCAGCTCACCGGCCGAGCGCGTAATTACAAGCTAGTTCATTTTGATGGCCCACCGGAACTAATAGGGCAACTAGTTTCAGTGCGTGTAATTGAGGCCTTTTCGACTAGTTTACGTGGTGAAAGAGTGGAGGCTAGCCGGTAAAGGATGCGGCATTTTGTAGATTTACACCTCCATTCGCGTTTTTCCCGGGCTACCTCACCGGCTATAAATCCGGCCTGTTTGAGTCGCTGGGCGATCTTGAAAGGGATAAGTCTCATCGGAACCGGTGACATGACCCACCCGATTTGGCTTGAGGAACTGAAAGTTAATTTGACCCAGCGTGACGACAGTTTTTATAGCTTGAAAACCGAACCGGAGGGCCCCCGCTTCGTGCCCACCGGTGAAGTTAGCACTATTTACAAGCAGGGTGGTCGCACCCGTAAAATTCATCTGATTATCATCGCACCCGATCTAGAAGCCGCCACTAATTTTTCTCGAGCTCTGGGGGCCTTGGGTAATGTGGAATCTGACGGCCGTCCCATTCTAGGGTTAAGCGCCCGCCAGATTCTGGATATTGCCCTTTCCACTCATTCCAAGATGCAGGTGGTCCCAGCCCACATCTGGACTCCTTGGTTTTCTTTATTTGGGGCTCAAAGCGGCTTCAATTATCTAGAAGAATGTTTCGGCGACTTAAGCGGTCATATCACCGCTCTGGAGACGGGCCTTTCCAGTGATCCAGCCATGAACCGCCTGGTCTCAGCTCTGGACGGTTACGCTTTGATTTCTTTTTCCGATGCCCACAGTCTTAACAATTTAGGGCGGGAAGCCACTATCATCAACGGCTCTCTTACCTGGGAAACTCTGGTCGAAGCCCTACGTGGTGGCCCTAATCTAGGGGGAACCGTAGAATTTTTTCCTGAAGAGGGTAAATATTATTTAGATGGGCACGCTGGCTGCGGTCCGGCCCTAATCCCGGATGAAACTAGGGCCTGCGTCGGGCTCTGCCCCGTCTGCGGCCGGCCCCTCACCATTGGTGTTCTCCATCGGGTTTCCGAACTAGCAGATCGGGAGCAACCGAGTGGTCCTCGCCTCCCCGATTACCATCTCATCCCCCTATTCGAACTTTTGGCTCAGGTTCATGGCCGTGGGCTCAAAACCCAGCGGGTAGTCGCTGACTACAATCGATTAGTATCCGAATTTGCTGGTGAGCTGCCGCTATTACTTGAAGCTGATTTAGCTAATTTAGAGACGGTGGCTGGGCCTCTACTGCGGTTGGGGGTGGAGCGGATGCGCCGGGGTGAAGTGACGGTCCTTGGCGGCTTTGACGGCCGCTATGGAACGATTACAGCTATAAGGCCGAAAGATCGGGTTGTTTTTTCCCGGTCAGAGCCGCCTGATTGAAACGACTCAGCCGCCATCTTGCCTTTTCAAGCCCGGGAAATACCGAGGTGTATGTGATTACCCTACATAACCTAGCCTACAATTTTTTGAAACTTTATAATCTTGATTAGAAGCCGGCCCCGGCTAACTACCTGACCGAATTTACTAAAAAACGGTTAGCCGGGTCAGCTTGGCGTCAGCTGCTTTTACTACTAGATTAGCTGTGTGGTCAGTATTCCTCCCGGTCTGGAGAACTAGCTGCTGAGTCCGGGGGAAAACCGTAACTAACCGGCACTTAAGGTTATAATCAGGAAAAATTAAGTTGGCGGGGTTAAGTGTATCGACGGATCTCTTTAGTCAACTGGTCGAGGTTTACCTCGGCCAACCATCGTGACTCTGATCGTGATTACTGTTTCAATAAGACCATCGTTCAGACGGATGAAGTTGTTCTACCCAAATTAGATCGGTCTTGCTACCGGGCTATTCGGGGGAAAATTAGCCTTTGAATCATCCGAGTTATTTTATCAGCCCCCTGGCGAGAAGTAATCTATGTGACCGGCTGTATGCGAATTTAGCTAGGTTTTTAAACTAAAGCTTTACGAATAAATAAAAAAATAGTTATTTTGAAATGTTATTCAAAAAGATAATATTCGGTTAATGACACGATTTATGGAATGGAATAAATGAAAGGTCTTTTATTGCAGCAGAGTGAATAAATTTATTTTTTCAGCCGAGATAATTGGAACCCGATATTCTTTAGCTTCTATTCCTTTATTAATAAAGGTTAATTTTCGCTAATCTTTCTACACATGCCCCTTGGATTAGCCAACATATATAAAAAGATATAGGCCCTAATTTTTGTTCCAGTTAGTTATGTAGAGGCCTTATTTTTATAAGGCGCTCTTCATCATTCTGAAAGCCCGCTCTACCCGGGGAAATTTTTTGTAATTCGAATGCATTCCTCCAGGCTCAGTTCTTCTTTATTAATTGATATTCTAATTATATAGGTTTCATCTAATATTGATTTTTACTCTATACTAAAAATGTAGCGATAAAAATTGAATGAGGGTTCATCAATTTTAAGGATAAATCGGTGTCGGTCAGTAGTTTCTCTCTCTGGTTTTAGCTTGTTTATCAGCCAGAAATAGGTTGCGGTAGGTTATTAGTCTCTCTCCCGGATATTTATCCAGTGCCACAAAATCAAAAAGATCTGTCTTATTAAAAAGAGTCGGCTGTATTTTATGATTATTAAGTAATCATCGTAGAGATGTAGATTTTCAGGGGCTTATCTCTCTTTTTATCATATGAACACCCGAGACATCCCAAAGAGCAATAATCACCTTCGATATAGGTTGACGACAGGTCATAAAATATAGTGTTCCCGTTATGAAGGTGACGGATGGTTAATTTAGTTTCAATAGTTTTTCTGCTTAACCAGCAACTCATTATATGTCTAACAAAGACGCATATAATATATATTATAGTTAGTTATCAATAGGTTATAGAATATTATGGCTGGATATATATCTATATTTATCCAGTACAATTCATTTTTACAGCTGGTAGACATGCTGGTAGTTTTTTACTAATTCCCTTACGGAATATCCAGGAACATCAAGAATTATTTATTATATACACGTCTTGTTAAAAAAATAGAAACAGAAAATAATATATTAATATTTATTAATTTAATATAATGAGATTATTAATTTTTATTTCAAATATATAGGTATAAATGCTGAGAATAGAAATTTTTGATCTAAGGAGGTAGCCCATGAAACTTACAGATCCTTTTTATGCGGAGCGCTCATTCTTGCAACGTATAAATATTATACCATTAGTGCATAGTATATTCGTTAGGACTGTCTTGCAACGGTTAGATTGTTCCGCTAGGACTAGATAGAACGCCAGTTTGTCCACAGTGAATATAACAGTATTCGTTCTGCATACAATTATGCCGACTATTTGCCAGAACGCCGCCGCATGATGCAAGATTGGATCGACTATTTTGACGAGTTACGGGAAAAAGTAAAGAGCGAATAACTGCCTGCCCGTCTTTTACGTCCGCATTTATGCTGAAAGCTACGGATAGCCGTCAAGGCTAAACTATTCGGGCCGTTACGCGAGCCTTAATTACTCCGCCTTATTTCCGGCCTAAATTTTTTGTGGGCGAGGGACGAAGATGCCTCTGGCGGTGGCTCTGAATAAAGAGAACGTAGTAAAAGAGTTATTCTATAATTTATTTGGATAGCAAAATATAAATTTGGACAACGGGAAAGACATATAATATAATAATTAGTTGTTTATATTTAGAAAGCCATGCACTTCATTGCAGTAAGCCCTTAAGTTTCTTTTGTACGATAGTGTCTAAGGAAGCTTTTTTTATTTTCTGCAACTTTATCAAGCGGAACCTTTTTTATATTCCCCGTCATTCCTTCAATCGACTTTATGTGCTTACGTCAGATACTTTCCATTGTGCCCATTAGCAAAAGCACATGGTGGGAAGGCTGCGAAGCAGGCTGTTTCCCTAAAATCGTCAAACTTAGGCTGCGCATTACTGCCTGGAGAGTCGAAGATATAACTGCTCTGATGAAAATTTTAGCGAACAGGGAAAGGGGTAGTCATGATTTTGCCCATCATACAGTCAGGGACATTCGGTGCGGCTCATATAGAGTATCGTGCTTGTCGTGAGGAAGTGGAAAAACTGTTAGTAGGAGGTTACAGTGTCAGCGTTATCTACAGGTACCTAAAAGAAACAGGCCGCAAATTTTGCGGGTATTCTGTCTTTTGCGATTATGTGCACGGCTAGGGAACACGTAGGTATTTGCGTAAAGATAACTTAAAGCCAGGAGCTTTGATGCAAAGGGGCAACCAAGTGTTATCAACCCTGCAACGAGTGTTCAGTATTATCAGAGCAAGACTACTACCATTGCAAGACCCTAAGATCGATAAGCCCAGTTTTTAACGCTCTGTAACGGACATGGAGTTATTGTGGCCTGCTGCGTTATTTATGAGATACCTGTGGGTAGTTAGTTGCAGGTTTTGGGTTGGAGGCAGAGCAGTAGAGGTACATGTATCTCAAAGTTCTGTCCTGCGGGGAAAGAGGCTTCTTGGTAGCTGTCGATGCTCAAAGTCGGAGGCAAAAATGCCGTCAACGAAACAACGATTAACTGTCTATCTTACTCCATTAGAGGTTTATTCAAACTGGCCCTGTCTGAGGGCGGCAACCGGTTACATTGAAATGGATGTTTGGTGAAATTGACGTAGGGTAGTGGGCGTTGAAGGTCGCAGCCGGTAATTTTCGGTGATCGGCAAGCGCGTTCCCTGTAGCTAATCCATAGACGTGTAAAGCTTATTCTCGTCAATAACGGGAATATTTAATTCGGGGGGTAAGATTTTTTGCTGCCAGTCAGATACAGTAGTTGATTTACTTTTGGTATACAGAAGACGAGGGATCACTATGGTGAGAGCTAGATCCTGCTACCTGGATGAACGTAAGGAGATAATAAAGGCTAGTTTAAATTTTTTTATAGCCGGTATAACCGTTAAAATGGGATTAGATTAATTTCTAGTCAATAATTTAGAAAGCTTCCCTGGTGGAGATAATAGATTTACTGATGAGCTATTTTTTGATTAGGTTAATAGATTCCGAATCAAGATAAAAAATTGGCTAGGATCTTTTCCTTGACTTTTCTTCCGCAATGTAATCATTAGAACCAATAAATACTACATATTTTCTTATCTCTGTAATTAACCTGGCAATACGCGCATAGCTCACCTTTTGATTTCTTTGATAAATGATTTTGATCTGTTAGTTTTTATAGGCATGTTCAGCGCAAATATCCCCGCATTTATCTGATGAACCGTCGTCTGTAAGAATAATTTTTAGATTTTACCTAGTTAATAGAAATTAAACAGTTGTAAAATTGAAAAAGCGGGATAGGTGACTCCAGCTAGAATAACTAGGGTTAGGGTTATACTTTTGGCCGTTATGTACTCCCAGCTACATTCGCTTTTTTAAGGTGGAATTTATATAGAAAACTAACATAGTTTATGTTGATATGTAATAGTTGTTGCAGAAAAAACTTAGGTCTGTACAGAGGGGTTGCCTTAAAGCTAGGCTTGGGTTAAAATAAACGTTTTTGGAGATTGACTAATGACCCGATTTAATGCGATTAAAGGCTTCAGAGATATTCAGCCGGATGAGGTCTTCCTGTGGCGTCACTTGGAAGAGGTGGCCAGGGAAATTGCTAGGCGCTATGATTTTAAAGAACTAAGGCCACCCATAGCTGAAAAGACAGAAATATTTGCTCGGGGTCTCGGCCAGAGTACCGATATAGTTGAAAAAGAAATGTATACTTTCGTGGATAAGGGTGAGGAGAGAATTACTCTACGACCTGAAGCCACGGCGGGCATGCTGCGGGCCGTGCTGGAACATAACTTAGCTGAAGGCGGCCGGGCGACCCGTTTATTCTGTCTCGGTCCCATGTTCCGTTATGAACGGCCACAGAAGGGCCGCCTAAGACAATTCAACCAGCTAGATGTGGAAATTTATGGGGAAAAGGGTCCGGGGGTAGATGCTGAACTCATTTTTTGGCTAGTCGATTTTTTGCAGGCCCTTGAACTTGGCGATCTAACCGTTAGCCTTAATTCCTTAGGTTGCTCCGAGTGTCGTCCCATCTTTAGAGCCGAATTATTAGCCTTTCTGCGGGGTCGGGAAGATAAGCTTTGCTTAGACTGCCGCCGCCGTCTGATTTTAAATCCGTTGCGGATCATTGATTGCAAAAATGAAGACTGTCATGCCATGGTCGCGGAAGCGCCTCGCACTCTGGACTATCTGTGTTCGGCTTGTGCGGAGCACTTTGAAACCTTGAAACAACTTTTAACTGCCAATGGCCTGGATTTTAAGATCAACTCTTTTCTGGTGCGGGGGTTGGATTATTACATTCGAACCGCTTTCGAGGTCTTGACCGGTAAGTTGGGCGCCCAGAGCGCGGTAGCGGGGGGGGGTCGTTACGATGGTTTAGCTCAAGAACTGGGTGGGGGGGACTTGCCAGCTGTGGGCTTTGCTGCTGGTCTGGAACGCCTGGCCATGCTTTTGAAAGACCGCCCCCTAGTTTTGGAGCCGGGCCCGGATTATTATCTAGCGGTGCTTTGCGTCGAAGCCACGGTCCCGGCTTTTCGCTTAGCCGCATATCTGCGCGGGCAGGGTCGGTGCGTAGCTGCTGATTGGGAACCGGGCAGCCTGAAAAGCCGTCTAAAAAGGGCTGACCGGGCTGGAGCAGCTCGTTTAATCATGTTGGGGGCGGATGAGATAGCGACGCGCCGGGCTACGGTACGCGATTTAGTCACACACGAACAGAGGGCGTTGGATCTTGCGCCCTATCTGACTTAAGGGAAAACCGTAATGCTGGAAAACATGGCCGGTTTGAAACGAACCCATTACTGCGGTGAAATCGAGGAATCCCTTTTGGGGCAAGAAGTGATCATCATGGGTTGGGTGCAATATCGTCGCGATCACGGAGGCCTAGTTTTTATCGATTTGCGTGACCGTACAGGCCTGATCCAAACCGTCTTTAACCCCGAGGAAGACGAAATAACCCATCAGAAAAGCCACGGAGTGCGGGCCGAATATGTTCTGGCCCTGCGCGGAACGGTACGGCGGCGGCCTTCCGAAATGGTTAATCCCAATTTGTCTACTGGTGGAATAGAGGTCTTTATTTACGAACTGCGGGTGTTGAATACTGCCCAGACGCCGCCCTTCGTGGTGGATGACCATTCCGAAGTTAATGAAAATGTGCGTTTAAAATATCGTTATCTCGATCTACGACGGTCGGTGGTGTTCAAAAAATTTAAGCTTCGTCACCAGGCGGCTAAATTGACGCGGGACTATTTTGCTGAACGTGGTTTTCTGGAGGTGGAAACCCCGGTTTTGACTAAGTCCACTCCTGAGGGCGCTCGTGATTATTTAGTGCCCTCGCGGGTTAATCTGGGCTCTTTTTTTGCCCTGCCTCAGTCGCCGCAGCTTTTCAAGCAACTGCTGATGGTGGCTGGGGTGGATCGTTATTGTCAGATCGTTAAATGCTTCCGTGATGAAGACTTGCGGGCTGACCGCCAGCCGGAATTCACTCAGGTGGATTTAGAAATATCTTTTGCCGATCAGAATGAAATTATCGAAATTCTGGAAGGCTATATTGGCGCTCTCTTTCAGGGCGTTCTAGGGATTAATTTACCCCGGTCCTTTCCTAGTTTGACCTACCGAGAATCAATGCTTCGTTTCGGTAATGACCGGCCTGATCTGCGTTATGGACTGGAGATAGTAGAATTATCGAAAATTCTAGCTGGGAGCGAAGCTAAAATCTTTGTTGAGGCTTTAGCTAAGGGTGGATGCATTCGGGGAATTTGTGCCCCCGGCGCGGCATCTTTTTCGCGTAAGCAGCTGGATGACTTGGTGGGTTTTGCCATCGCTGTTGGGGCTAAGGGGCTAGCTTGGATCAAAATTACCACCGAGGGATGGCAGGGCCCGTTGGTTAAATTCCTGAGCGAAACGGAAAAGTTTGACCTTATTCGTATTTTACAAGCGGGCGCAGGCGACGTGCTGTTTTTTGGGGCTGACTCTCCGGCGGTGGTGGCTTCAGTGTTGGGTCAGATTCGAGTTAGATTAGCCCAGGAGCTGGGTCTAATTAAAGAGAGTGATTTCCGTCTTACCTGGGTGACGGATTTCCCCATGTTTGAATATGATTCTGAAGCCCGGCGTTATACGGCTGTGCATCATCCTTTTACCGCCCCCCGGGATGAGGATCTAGAATTTTTGGAGACCGACCCAGGTCGAGTGCTGGCCAAGGCCTATGATCTAGTTTTGAACGGCAGTGAAATCGGAGGGGGATCCATACGCATCCACCGCCCCGATATACAGAGTGCGGTTTTCAAAACTCTGGGCCTGGGTGAAGTTGAGGCTCGCGAGAAATTCGGTTTTTTGTTGGAGGCTCTGGCCTACGGCGCCCCACCCCATGGTGGCTGCGCCTTAGGTTTTGACCGGCTAGTTATGTTTCTGGCTAAGGCCTCCAGTCTGCGCGATGTAATTGCCTTCCCAAAAACCCAGAAGGCCGCCTGCCCTTTAACTGAAGCCCCCGGTCCGGTTAGCTCGGGCCAACTTTTGGAACTGGGGCTAGGTTTGAATATAAAGGGAAAAACATGATTAAAAAAGAACATCAGCTGCTTTTGGGTCGGGTAGAAATGCCGCGGCGCTTTGAACTCATCGATCGCGACGAGCCTGAACTTTTTCGCGGGATCTTCCCTTACACTGCCATTCCTCGTATTATCTTCGACGGCGCAGAACCGCCTTTAAGTCCGACCCGGGAACTTTTAATCACCGACACCACTTTCCGCGACGGCCAACAGGCTCGCCCGCCTTACAGTGTGGTCCAGATTGTCAATATTTTTCAATTTCTATCCCGTTTGGGGGGGCCGCGTGGGTTGATACGGAAATCAGAATTCTTTCTTTATAGCGTTAAAGACCGTAAGGCGGTGGAAGCCTGCTGCGATTTAGGCTTGTCCTATCCTCGGGTCACTAGCTGGATCCGGGCGGTGGTCAAGGATTTAGAATTGGTTAAAGATATTGGCCTTACGGAAACTGGCATTCTCACTTCCGTTTCTGATTATCACCTTTATATGAAGTTAAAGATGACCCGGGCCCAGGCGGTAGAAACCTACCTGGCCCTGGTTAAAGAGGCTCTGAGCCAAGGTATCACCCCGCGCTGTCATTTTGAAGACGTCACTCGGGCCGATATTTATGGCTTTGTTTTACCCTTCACCCAAAAACTGAAACGCTTGTCCGAGGAGGCCGGTGCTCCCATTCTTATTCGCCTCTGCGACACTATGGGTATGGGTGTGACCTACCCAGGTGCGATCTTACCGCGATCGGTCGGTAAATTGGTGCGGGCTATTATCGATGAGGCTGGCTACGACGGGGCCGATCTAGAATGGCACGGTCATAACGATTTTTATAAGGGTTTCATCAATGCCGCCACTGCCTGGCTCTACGGTCTGGGCTCTATTAACAGTACTTTACTCGGCTTTGGTGAACGCACTGGTAACACACCCCTGGAAGCTCTTTTGGTAGAATATGCTGCCCTGACCGGGGATACAGCCGAAATGGATCTTACGGTTATTACTGAAATGGCCGCCTATTTTGAAAGAGAAATTCATTACCATATCCCTCCTTATCAACCTCTAGTGGGTCGCGACTTCAATGTCACTTCTGCCGGCGTTCACGCCGACGGACTCTTGAAGAATGAAGAAATTTACAGCATCTTTGATACCACCGCTATTTTGGGCCGGGCGCCGGCTATTTTTATCAATGATAAATCTGGTTCGGCTGGGGTGGCCCACTGGCTAAACCAGCGTTTGGGGCTAACTGGAGAGGCGGCTATGGATAAGCGTCATCCGGCCGTCATGAAAATATACAAGGCTATTGCCCGCGAATACGAGGCCGGCCGCAGCACTAATATGTCTAATCGTGAACTAGAGCACTTGGCCCGCCACTGCTTGCCTCAGTCTTTTACTTCCCAGTTTGACTGTCTTAAAGCTCGGGCTCGGGAGTTGGCTCAGGATCTCATTTTAGACCTACTTGATAACCCCATTATTCGTTCTATGGATCCGTCGCGACAGGAGCCCCTTATGGAAAAATGGGTAACCGAGATTCCTTTTATCCAGTTTATGTACATAACCGATCAGAGTGGGGTCAAAACCACTCGTAACGTGGTTTCGCTTCACGAAAAAGCTAAGTTCATGGGAGTCATCACCTACGACGTGGGGGTCAACCTTTCCGACCGGGTATGGTTTCAGGCCCCGTTGGGAGACGGTAAAATCCACGTCACTGATTTTTACACCTCCCGCTTCACCGGGGCGCTGTGCATAACGGTTAGTGGCCCCATCCGTAGTAACGAAGATGAAATAGTCGGCGTCCTAGGTTTGGATATCCGATTTGAAGATCTGGCCAGCATGGAGAATGAGGAACTACATTTAGTCATAGACGACGATTAATTTTAGTTGGTAGTTTTGGTCCGGACGATCAGAACTAGGAACTAGCCGAGGTGGACCAGGCGGTCGGTTGTGAAGCCGATCAGGATATTTTTAATGAATCCTCGGTCGTGAACGCTCCTAGTAATAAGATTGAGTATAGTTTAAAATAGTATATTTGTTGGTCTCATCATGAGGATGATCGACCAGAATAATGGTTTCAAAAGGTAGCTGCCAATGGGCAGCAGGTACAATTTTATGCGGTCTAATGAGCTATTTTTGCTGATTCAGCTTAAGAAATCGAGATAGTTAGTTGGGTTCGATGACCGTGGCCATGGTCAGTCTAGCTTCGAAAATTTAGGTAAAATTAATGCGTTAGATGATGGCCCGATTTAAATCGGGGGAAAGTTGCAGGCGATTAGCGCGGAATTAATGTTGCGTTTTAACTATCTTAGGGAGATGTCACTGGGGATGATGAGAAAGGATATAGTTAAGGGTGTGTATTAGGTTTGCGGCTAATAGAATCTAACAGCAGGCATTCAATAGCTGGTATGGATGTTGTGGGTAGCGACCATTACTAGGTCGGCCGTAATTAACCGCTATTTGCAGAAATTCCTTAGCTGGATAGTCGATGATGATGTGGATTTCCTGTTTTATCTGTTCACAGTAATTAAGAATGTCGGCAACTTGGGCACGTGTTAATTATTCTACCTGGTGTCTTCGTTCCTGGGGATCGACTATAACTTCACCGTAGGGGGTGACGGCGGGTAGGTCGATGCGGACAGTTTAAATATAGTAGTCTCTTCAGGTTAGTTTATTTAGTTAAAGATTAGACCGGGGGCTTCGGCGACGATATTTCGCCAGTCTTCGGGGCTAGAAAAGCTTTCGACGTAAAATTTAAGTTTTGGTTCAGTGCCGCTAGGGCGGAAGGCGAACCAGGAGCGGTCGGCCAGGATGACTTTAAGGCCGCCTATAGGAGCGTTATTCCCGGCGGCCACAGTGCTGGCGGCAATTATTTTACGGCCGGCGCAGATAGTGCCCACTAGGCGGGCAGCGTCTATGCTTTTTAGAGTGGTTTTTTCACTTTCAGTGATAGCGGTGTCGAGACGGCCGTAATGACTGTGGCCATGGCGCGTAGCTAGGATTTCGTAAAGTTCGTGGGGCGCACGACCGATTCGGGCCATGATTTCAGCAGCTAGAAGGGTTAGGGCGAAACCGTCTTTATCAGTTGTCCATGTTGAACCGTTCCTCTGTAGTAGGCTGGCTCCGGCGCTTTCCTCTCCGCCGAAAACTAGGCTTCTTTGGGTCAAACCTTCCACAAACCATTTGAAACCTACTGGAGTTTCGTAAAGTTCCCTTCCTTTAGTGGCTACGACTTGGTCGATAAGCCCCGAAGAGACGAGGGTTTTACCTACTTTAGCTCTGTTTGGCCAGTGCGGACGGTGGCTCAGTAGATAGTCTATAGCTACCGCTAGAAAATGATTGGGGTTCATTAGTTTTCCGCCGGAAACGATGCCATGGCGGTCGAAATCGGGGTCATTCCCGAAGGCTAGATCGAAACCCCCGCTCTTTTGAATGAGTCCGGCCATGGCGTAGGGGGAGGAGCAATCCATGCGAATGGCTCCGTCGCTATCTAGAGTCATGAAGGCGAAAGAGGCGTCGACAATGGGGTTAACTATTTGGAGGTTTAGCCCCCATTCTTCGGCGATGGGTCCCCAGAAATTAATTCCGGAGCCACCTAGCGGGTCAGCGGCCAGTTTTAGCCCGGCGCTTTTAATAGCCGGTAGATCTACCACGTCGTTTAGAGCGCGAACAAAGGGCCGGATAAAGTCCGCTTCTTGGGTAGTTTCGGCGGATCGGGCTCGGAGGTAGGACCAACGGTTTATAGTGGTGGGTTTTGATAAAAGTTCGTTGGCTCTCTTTTCGATCCAATTGGTTACGTCAACGTCAGCGGGGCCACCGTGGGGCGGGTTATATTTAAGGCCGCCATCAGTCGGCGGGTTATGGCTGGGGGTGATAATGAGACCATCGGATAGGGCTTTGGGATGGTGCAGGTTATGGTTGATAATTAGGTGTGAGATCACTGGGGTTGGGGTATATTCGTTTTTTTTGTGGATGATGGTTGGGACGCCGTAGGCAGCCAGAACTTCTAAGGTGGTGCGGAAGGCGGCTTCACTTAAGGCGTGAGTATCGAACCCCAGGAAGAGGGGGCCTGTGTGTTGTCGTCTTTGGCGGTACTCCGCCGTCGCGGCTGTGATAGCGGCTACATGGTTTTCGTTGAAAGAACCGACTAAAGCCGAACCCCGGTGCCCGGAGGTACCGAAGGCTATCGGGGTTGCTGGGTCGATAGTATAGTAGTCAGCCAGTAGTCGAGGCAAATTAACTAATTGGTCGGTTGGAGCTTTTTGTCCCGCCAGAGGATGAACCATGCTGTACTCCTTTTAGACGCAGGTTGGTGATAGGGCGGTGATGAGGTTAGGTGCGCCAACTAAAGCGGCCTTGTTACCTAGTTCGCTGGGTAAAAGTTTAATGCTGGCAGCCCCGGTGATAAGGATGCGTTCGTTTAGAATCCGTCTGAGGGGGGGCTGAAGAAATTCAAAAGCCCCGGCGGCTCCGCCGCCAATAACAACTCCTTCAAGCCCTAGTAAGTTGAAAATATCAGCCAGAACTAGCCCCAGAGCTTTCCCGGCCTTTTTGAAGATGGCTAGGCTCATGGGGTCGCCGGCCCGGGCTAGACCGTGCATTATTTTAGGTGTTAAATCCGCCGGGTTACCTTTATATGTAGTGGGGTTTTTTTCTTTGAGCCAGTTGTGGGCTAGGCGAATCATGCCTGTGGCTGAAGCTACGGTCTCTAGGCAACCGCGTTGGCCGCAGCCGCAAGTAGCCCCGCCGGCTAGGGCGATGGGTATGTGGCCTATTTCCACCGTGCTGGCGAAAGATCCGTACCACAGGTGGCCGTCCAGGATTAGGCCGCCGCCTACTCCGGTGCCCAGGGTAATGACCAGGAGGTTTTTCAATCCTCGCCCCGCCCCGTGGCACCATTCTCCTAGAGCGTAAAGATTGGTGTCGTTTTCTAGATAGACGGGTAAATTGATGGCCTCGCGCATGAGGCTGGCTAGAGGAATATTGGACCAGCCGGGCATGTTGGGGGCTTTGATTAGAATACCTCTGGTCTGGTCGATCCAGCCGGGAAGGCCTATAGCCAGAGCCTGGGGTTTACAGGCTAGTGGTGCGGCGGCGGCGAGGGTCTTAAGGTTATTTATGAGGGTGGTAATTATTTTTTCTGGCCCGCGGGCGGAGTCGGTAGCGAGGCTATGGCTGGTCAGAATTTGGCCGTCGGCTCGAACTAAACCTAGGCGGATATTGGTGCCGCCGATATCCACTGCGAGGCATGTCTTTTTAGAATCCGTTATAGCACCTCCAGCGTGGTGGGGTGGACCTGATTTTTTTTGCCCTTCCCCATATTGGTAATCTAGACCGGAATTGTGCCAGAGCATCGTTTAAGGTAGCTATGAGGACTTAAAGTCTATAGTCCATAGCTGTAAAGGTTCCTGGCTTCTTAGGTTAGGTAATCGTGCCAGCAGTAGCGGCAGTTAATCAACAGCGGCAATATTTTATTGTTTCTGGGCTTGCTCTAGATAATCCATGACGAAGATCAGAGTCTGCCGATAGGCGTTAAAGGTAGTTATGAGATCCTGATGATCATGATATTCGGGGAGAATAAGAATCATTAGGAGTAGGCGGACGGCGAGTTGAATGAGGCCCGCGGTGCTCATCAGAGCTTGATAGTTGGCTATGTCAAGTTCGGTGGGGATATGGCGGCGCATAATAGCCATCATGTCTGGCACATAACCACTGATGGCTTTAGCGTCGCGAAAGACCATATCCAGTACTTCTTGAGTGGGTGGAAAAGTATGGGGCGGTTGAATCTCGGCCACCATCTTGAACCAGAGATCGCCGTCGAGACCAGCTGTTAGATTTTGGAGTCGTTGGTTCAATTCCACGAAGTCTTTCATAGGCGTCCTCTTTTATTAGTAGGTCAGTATGTTTGGGTGGTCAAAGTTATCTCGGCCGGCTAGAGCGCTCAGGTTCGCCAGGTGATCGGCGGTTTGGTCGGTTAGGGCTTCCGGCCCTGTTAACTTCCAGGCCCAGTTACCGGCGGCCGTACCTGGGGTGTTTAGGCGGGAATTTTCGTCCAAATTTAGTAAATCCCATAGAGGAGTAACGGCCAGGGCGGCTGGCGAGAGCCAGGCCAAGCGAATTAGAGCCCAGGCTGCATTGGTTTCATCGATGGTGAATCCGGATAGTTCCGTTAGCTGGCGGCGTGCTGTTTCGTTGGCCTCAAGGCGGAACCAGCCTCGGCTGGTGTTATTGTCATGGGTGGCCGAATAGACGGCATTGTCGGGTTCAATGCGGTAAGGAGCATGGGTGGAAAAGCTCAGAGCTTCGCCGAAGGCGAATTGGAGTACCCGCATTCCGGGGTAGGCGAAGGCCTGCCGGAGGTAGGTTACGTCCGGGGTGATAATCCCGAGATCCTCGGCGATGATGTTTAAAGGGCCGTGTTCCGAGGCGGCTGTGAAAAGATCCATCCCCGGTCCCGGCTGCCAGGTTCCTTCAGCCGCCGAAGTGGCCTTTGGAGATATGGCCCAGTAGGCGGCGAAAGCCCGAAAGTGATCCAGTCTAAGCCAGTCGAAAAATTTAAGCCCATGCCAGAGACGATTTTTCCACCAGTTGAAGCCCTCGCGCCTGTGTTCATCCCAGTTGAAAAGGGGGTTGCCCCATAATTGGCCGTTTTGGGTAAAATAATCGGGGGGTACTCCGGCTACGGCGGTGGGATGGCCTTCAGAGTCCAGATGAAAAAGGTGGGGTTGAGCCCAGACGTCGCTAGAATCATGATTAACATAAATGGACGTATCCCCGATTAAGCCTAGAGAGGCTTCGTGCCAGACGGCCCTCAGTTCGAGTAGCTGGCTGAAAAAAAGGTACTGAGCGAATTTTTCCCTGAGAATAGGTCGGGCCAGGCGGGTACCGTAATTGTGTAGAGCCCTTTCGTCGCGCCGGCACAGGGATTCGGGCCAGGTTAGCCATGAGCCGCCGCCGAAATATTCCTTGGCGGCCATAAAAAAAGCGTAGTCGTTCAGCACAGGGGCTTTGGCTACAAGGCAAACTTCTG
>LQAB01015739.1_pt1 | contig 29824 bp, 31 predicted proteins | sample 654521 | NCBI WGS metagenome assembly LQAB01 (sample SAMN00762031, study PRJNA78659) | termite gut metagenome | isolation source: bacterial endosymbionts found in Trichonympha flagellates filtered from... | host: Zootermopsis nevadensis | place: USA: Mt. Pinos, Los Padres National Forest, CA ... | reverse complement strand
ATTCAAATATTTTGGCATATCATAAGTACGAACATTCTCAAATTAAAAAGAGATGGAATTATGTTAAAAACGGTTTAAAAATCGGACAATTTTATACACCTGTAGAATCTGTCGGCATTTATGTTCCTGGAGGACGCTTTCCTTATCCATCAACTGTTATTATGACTGCAGTTCCCGCTATGGTAGCAGGAGTAAAAAAAATAATTATGGTCACTCCGCTAAAAAATATGAACGACACTGTTTTATTTAGTGCAAAATTGTGCGGCATAAAAGAAATATATTGTATCGGCGGCGTAATGGCTGTAGGGGCTTTAGCTTACGGAACAAAAACATTAAAGAAAGTTGATATGATTGTAGGTCCGGGAAATGCTTATGTAAATGAAGCCAAAAGACAGGTTTTTGGCTGCGTTGGCATAGATTCGCTTGCGGGCCCGACCGAAGTGGCGATAATTGCGGATAAAGACGTTCCCACTAATTATGTTGTTGCCGATATAATGGCGCAGGTAGAACATGATCCCTTAGCAAAAACGTATCTTTTATGTGAATCGCCAGAAAAAATATCTGAAATCAAAAAAAATACTTCCTAAAGAAGCCTTAAAACAATTAAAAACAAAACTTTGCTCATTAAATGAAGCTGTTAACATAGTAAACAATATAGCACCCGAGCATTTGGAATTATTGGTAAAAAACTATCAGGTTTTATTGAAAAGTGTTAGGAATGCCGGAGCTGTCTTTGTAGGTTATCAGACGCCTACAGCTTTGGGCGATTATTGGGCAGGGCCATCGCATGTTCTGCCTACAAATGGTTCTGCAAAATTTTCAAGTGGTCTCTCGGTAATGACATTTCTAAAAAGATCCGTACATATAGAAATGAGTAAAAACAATAAAAAAGCATATAAAACTATTGCCGATTTTGCGCAGGCTGAAAGCATGCAATATCACAAAAAATCTGCAGAGGTAAGGTACCTTATCCCGTCTTTTTTTGCTAAGCGTAAAGTGAGAACAGCGGATATATAAAAGTAAGTTAAAACTTTTACAGGATTTTTTAATGAAGCAAAGAAAAGCAAAAATTACAAGAAAAACTAAAGAGACTGATATTACCGTTGAAATTAATCTTGACAATAATTCATCGCCTTCGGTGTCGACTAGCATAGGGTTTCTAGATCACATGCTCGAACTTTTTGCAGTGCATTCCGGAATAGGTTTTAAAATTAAAGCTTTCGGCGATACCCATATAGACGATCATCATCTGGTTGAAGATGCGGGGATAACCATAGGACAAGCTTTAAAAGAAGCTGTCGGCGATAAAAAGGGCATTGTGCGATACGGACATTTTCTTTTACCTATGGACGAGACTTTAAGTTATATAGCTTTGGATTTGTCGGGCAGATTTTACTTAAGCTATAAGGCTGATATAAAATTTCAGAAAAATGGATTTAATTATGATTTAATACAAGAGTTTTTCTATGCTCTTGCAAGTAATGCTGGAATTACGCTGCATATTAAAATGATAAAAGGAAGAAATAATCATCACATAGCAGAATCTATTTTCAAGGCTTTTGGTCGTGCTTTGGGACAGGCAGTATCATATTCCAAAAGTAAAAAAGCCGTTCCTTCGACAAAAGGAATTCTCTAATCCACTTTGCTCTTTTAAGGCAGGGTATAAAAATAAAAAGTAGTCGCTGTTATAATATTACTCTCGCGTGATTTGTATCGGGAAGTTAAGCGCGAATTTGAGTTAATCGACTCTTTATAAATTGAGAATGACCAACCCAGTTTATATATTTATTGAGTCTGGGCTATGTTGAAAATGAAACCTGAGCAAAACAGCAACCCTCCCAAGTAGCGCCATGTACTTATTTTTGACAATGCTTATAACTGTAGAATATTAGCTGAGTTATGTATTAAATATTTTTTATTGTGTTTGGAAAGCTATGATACGATATGAAAGGGTTGCAGTTTGTGTATCAATTATCGGTATAAAAATCACTCGGCAGCGACAAAAAAAAGAAAATCAAAATTAAAGAGGTCATAGATCAGATAATAAGGATATCTATAGATTAAAAAAAATGACAAAAAAAATTGCGGTTATAGATTATGGGTTTGGCAATATTAAAAGTGTGCTAAACGCTCTGCATTATTGCAATGCAGAGGCGCATGTTATTGATTCTCCGTCAAAAATTTTGGATTTCGGTGGCGCAATACTCCCGGGTGTTGGAGCATTTGATCCCGCAGCAGATTTTTTAAAATCAAAAAATTTTGATAAAGCGATATGCAATTATGTAAATTCTGGAAAAATGCTCTACGGAATATGTTTGGGATTCCAGCTTTTCTTTACTAAAAGTTATGAAAACGGAGAATACGAGGGATTAAATCTTATATCCGGTGAAGTAAAAAAATTTGAGTTTGAGGATAAAACTTTAAAACTTCCGCATATGGGATGGAACAATATAGAAACTACAAACAGTGCATATTCGAAAAAGATGTTTAATACAATAGGTGGCAAAGAAACTTTTTATTTTGTTCATTCGTATTATGGAATGCCTAAGGATTTGTCACAAGCTTCAAGTTTCTGCAATTACGGTATAAATTTCTGTTCTTCTGTTGCATACAGAAATATCTGGGGCAGCCAGTTCCACCCTGAAAAAAGCGGAGAAAAAGGATTAAGAATTTTAAGCAACTTTATAAACGAGGTTAAATAAATGATTATAATACCAGCGGTTGATATAAGACAGGGGAATTCGGTAAGATTAAAACAAGGTAAAATTGATGCAGAGACAATTTATTCGAAAGATCCGGTTTCCATTGCAAAACTATGGAAGTCGAAAGGTGCAAAACGTCTGCATGTTGTTGATTTAGACGGTGCTTTCAGCGGAACAAATATAAATAAAGATATTATTAAAAATATATGTGCGGTGGTTGATATTCCAGTTGAAGTCGGCGGCGGGATAAGAAATATGGATAAAATAAAAGAAAGTTTTGATATAGGTGCAACATACGTAATTCTAGGAACGATAGCGTTTAATAATCCTGAAATTGTAAAAAAAGCGATAGACAAGTACGGTTCCGAAAAAATCATCGTTGCCGTTGATGCAAAAGATGGAAAAGTTGCGATAAGCGGCTGGAAAGATATAACTTCTATTGAAGTTTCAGAACTTGTAAACAAGCTTAAAGAAATAGGCGTTCAGGAAATTTTATATACTGATATATCAAGAGACGGGATGCTTGCCGGTCCTGATTTTGCAGGGCTTAAAAAATTATCTGAATGTGGTATGAGAATAATTGCTTCAGGCGGCGTGAAAACGATTGATGATTTAGCTAAACTTAAAAAATATGAAAAATACGGTGTTTTTGCCGCTATAGTCGGCAGTGCATTATACACTGATGATTTTAAACTTGAAGATGCTATAGAAAAGATAGAATGAAGCATTTTGCAAAAAAAGACAAATACATACTATTATGGCATTATATTAAACGATGTGACTGCTTAACAAATCAATTCAAAATAGTGTTAGATTTAAGAAACCTATTGTCTCAAAAGAGAGAGTGAAACCCTTTTTAAAGAGTTTTAAAAAGTATTTTTAATATGGTGCTTGTTTCGTTGTTAATCTCGTCCGAAAAAAAGATTGTGTATGAAACGCTGGCACAACAGATAGAAACTCGCGTTGAGGTTGTATCTGTAATGGATTGGAGGTGGGTCGCTTTTGTGGCTTTAGTTGGGAGCAACAATTAGTGTTGCGATGGAATAAGTAATAAAAATATCGCATGGGGCAGTATGGTTTGTAATATAATGCAAGATGAACAAATAGCCGTGTAGATTATGTTTTAATATGGAGGAAACAAGCGCCTTGTCGAACTGAAAAGATTTATAGCGCATTTTCATCTAAGCATCACCTCAAACGAAAATTATTATTTTTCTTTCTCTCGTGCAGTTTTTTCATTATACGACAAAATATTTGAAAAATTTAGATTTATATTGTGAAAAGGAATAAAATTGTTAGGAATAAGAGTAATACCATGTTTGGATGTTACAGACGGACGTGTTGTTAAGGGTACAAATTTTGTTAATTTAAAAGATGCAGGCGATCCTGTTGAAGTTGCAAAACAATACAATTCAGACGGTGCAGATGAGCTTGTATTCTTAGATATTACCGCGACTCACGAAAGGCGCGACACTACTATTGATTTAGTTAGAAGAACCGCTGAAAAAGTTTTTATTCCTCTTACGGTAGGAGGGGGAATAAGGACTATTGAAGATATAAGAAATCTTTTAAATGCTGGGGCTGATAAAGTTTCACTGAACTCTTCTGCCGTTAAAGATCCATCAATTATAAAGAAAGTAAGTGATAAATTCGGAATACAATGCATAGTCGTTGCAATAGATGCAAAAAAAACAGGAGAAAACAAGTGGAACGTATTTGTGCATGGTGGCAGAATTGACACCGGAATCGATGCTGTTCTCTGGGCTAAAAAAGCTGTGGAATTTGGCGCTGGGGAAATTTTACTGACAAGTATGGACAAAGATGGTACAAAAGACGGTTATGACGTAGAACTTTTGAAAACAATTTCAAGCTCTGTAGTAATACCGGTAATTGCGTCCGGCGGCGCTGGAAAAGTCGAGCATTTTTCTAAAGCCTGCGAGTACGGTGCTTCGGCAGTGCTTGCCGCTTCTTTATTTCATTATAAAGAGCTGACTATAAAAGAAGTTAAAGAGCATTTAAAATCTAAAAATATACCAGTTAGATAAATCAGAGCAGAATTTGTAATTAACAATTAACCGCTGTAAAAATGAAATGAAAGGTAATCTAAAAAGGCAAATCTTTTACGTAACTAGTAAGGTATTAGAGAAAAACAAGGAGCAATATGTGGACAAAATTATTGAAAGTTTAAAATTTGACGATAAAGGTCTTATTCCTGCCGTAGTTCAGGACTGGAAAGATAATGTGGTTTTAATGATGGCGTATATGAATAAAGAAGCCGTGAAGAGAACTCTTGAAACAAAAAAGGCTACTTTTTGGAGTCGTTCAAGGCAGTCGTTTTGGGTTAAAGGTGAAAGTTCCGGAAATATTCAGGAACTAAAAGAATTTTATTATGATTGCGATGCTGATTGTATTCTTTTAAAAGTGAATCAAATCGGCGGAGCAGCGTGTCATACCGGACATAGGAGCTGCTTTTTTACAAAAGTTAAATCAACTTTAGATACAGAAATTGAAGGCGAGAGACTTTTTGATCCTGGTAAAGTTTATAGAAAATAGATTAAAACTTAAAACATTGCGTAATTGTCTTTTATTATTTGTATAAAGATAATTATTTCAAAGAGTTCTATCAAATACAGTCTGAGAAACAAATACCAATTCAAGATAAAAAAGAATTTCATAATATATTAAATAATTTGCAGGAAGCTATGCTAAGCAATCATTGAAAAAATCAGTGCTATACCCGCTTAAACATATTTGATTTTCTGGATTTAAAAAACTCTAGAAACGGATTGTTAGAGATATTTACTCACACTGTAGTAAATGTGTAAAGAATATCACAATATGTTAAAGCTGAAAGAAATAACGTGGCATATAAGATGAGGAAATATAGGACACATACCAGTCTTGCAAATGTAAAAATTTTGAAAAATTCTTTCTATGTATAAAAAACCGGCAGTTTCAGTTTGATATTTTCTTTAATAAGATTGATGATCGTTTTATGGTTAATTTAGAGGACGACGGTTTTCTAATCAAGGATGTTCTTTTTTTGGTCATATTTAAACGGAATGCCAAAAAATCGAGATATTGCATTGGATATTGATAAAGAGTTAAATGTAGAAAGTAAGATTGTAGGTATCTGCAACTATCTACAGGGATATAAAAAAACGGTGCAAATAATTATTATGCTGTTGATGTAAAATATAAAGAAGGACCAAAATCTGAATTAGGGAACAAATATAAAGGATGCGGATTGGCTTTAAACCCGTCTTATGAACCAGTAATCTTAATTCAAAAATCGATAAGCAAAAATTTAATAGTAGTGCAAAACATTATAAAACACGGAGTAGGAGTTTTAAATATAGAAAATACTCGGATACTTTGTGCCGCCGGCGAAAAAAGTAGGGCATAATCCGCATCCAAAAGGCAGAGTGCCTTCAAATATAATTAGAACTCAAAAGAGTATCGCGCCGAGTATGATAGATTTTTCTTAGTTCCAAAAGTCAGGCAAAATGTAGAAGAGTTTGACAATCATCCCACGTTGGAGCCTGTGGAATTGATGGAACATTTGGTAAAATTGATAACTTTTGAAAATAAGATAATCTTTAGATCCTTTTTCAGAGAGCTGCAGTACAGGAGTTGCAAGTTTGAAAAATAAAAGAAAATTTATATAGTACGAATTATGCGATAAACATTATAAATATGTAAGAAAAGAATGAAAAACATTGAACGCGAACTATCAAGTCAATTTGATTTTGAAGTAGTATGATAGTCCTGATATTTTGATAAAGATGGCATTATAAGTAAATGGTAATTTTAAATAAGGGTAAATATTATGCCAAAACTATTTTCAGGCAATAACAAAAAATTCTTATTGCAAATAGATAAACCGGAGAGAGAATTGAATAAATCTATTTGTGAAAATTGGAAAGACCTGTTTCAAAATTATAGTTTTATTGCAAATGAGTTTCATTTGAATGGCAATGTTCGCAGCAACTTAGGAACCAGTGGCAGAATTGATATTTTTGGGTTCAATCCTAAAACAAAAAGATTTATAATCTTTGAACTAAAAAATTATGATAGAAACATTGCAGACCAAGCAGCTGATTATAGAGGTTATATACAAAATAATTTTCCGATGTTTACTTATTTGCAACTGAAGAATATGGCAGAATACTACCAAAATCCAAAGATATAAATAAAAAGGTAGAAATTATTTTTATAGCGAAAAAATTCAGCACAGTTCAAATTGATAGAGTAAAGGAAAACAATGTTACATTAACAGAATATTATTGGTTTGAGAATGGACTCATTTTTATTGATTATTCGAATGGTGAACCTGATAACGGTAAAATAGAGACTGTCGATACTAAAAATAGGAAAATTAACAAAATTAAAAATGCCGTTAGTCCTGAAAAAGAAGGCCAGAATGAAATAGATAATTTTTTTGGCGAAAAGAACTAAAGTAAAGGGCATTTATTATTTTCCTTAAATTTTTAGAATCTAACGGACAAGTCAATTTAGATTTTACTAAACATTATATTAGAATAAAATTCAATAACATAACATTTTCTGTTTTCAGTCGTAGTAGAAGTGGAATGCGTAAAGCTGTTTTTCTAGTTATAATGAATACAGATGTAACTGTGCTGAACAAACAAATAATAGTGGGTGATAGATATCGCGGAGAATGGATTAAAATGAAAGGTTCTCATGGACTGGAATGATTCAAAGTTTATTTTTGTAACGAAGATGAAGTAAAAGAGTTTTGTAAATATATAAAAAAATAAAGACTTTCAACCTCTGCAAAAATTAAAAAAGCAGACTTGGAAAAGATGCCTCAGGAAGCAATAATGATGCTTTGGATGCGACAAATCTGAGTGCTGATTTTCTAGGATTTCATTTTATCAAAGATTCTCATAGAAAAAAGTATCAGAAGAACTAGTATCGGACATAGTTCCCAAACTCCCTTCTTTTGTTGCTCTCATAACAGACAAAGCGTAAAAATATTGAAAGTTTTTTGAAAGAAGTTATCCCATATGGATTTGATGCAGATTCGTCTATAGAAAGATTGCTAAAAAGAAAAGATTATTATAGAATAAATGGATTTATTAAAGGTACTCGCAGGTTAAAGATTTAAGATTCCAAGAGAAATTCTTGAGGTGAAATCCCAGTCTGTAAGAGATTAAATAGAGCATTTGGATTTAAACTTTGATAAAGCTGTTTCTTTGATGAAAAATTGCAAAGGGCGCGTCGTTGTTAGGGGCCCTTTGCAAGTCCGGTTTGTTAGACAAAGAAATTTCTGCAACAATGTCTTCTGTAGGTATTCTGACTGCATTGTCGTAATAATGCTTTCATATTTGGATGAAACCGGAAGAAATAAAAAAAATTCTTCTTGTTTTTAGAAAAACGAAAAATCAAAATCATAATAGTGACCGGTAAAATTAAAGCTCAGGTATGGCAAAGCAGCAAAAGTGTTATTAACTGTAGTATTGAAAAAAGGGCCTGCCCATACAATCTTATGCATACTTCATCTACACTATCACGATGCTTGTAATGAATGGGAGACGCTTTAACGCTTATCGTTTCATATTTGAAATATTTTAAAAAAGAAAATCTGATTTAAAAAAGTACAATATAGGTAATATTCCTATTGCAGGTAAAGATAAAAAACTTCTGGTATTTTAATCAAGGGGATTTGTTAGCTTGAGGGAATCTCTTGAAGCCAGCAAAGAATGAAGCGTTTTGCAAAGCAGATTGAAACAGAACTAAAGGCAAATGTAGAGGCAGTCCGGAGGAAAAACAGAAATGAAAATGACAGTTGATAATATATCTAAAAAAAAAGGGTTTCCTGCAGGCATTTGGACGAAATGCAAAAAATGTGATTATATTCTTCTGCAAAAAGATTTTGAAGAAAATCTTATGATATGCCCTAAATGTGGATATTATACAAGACTCAGCGCTCGAAAAAGAATTGAGTTTACTGTGGACAAAGGAAGTTTTAAAGAGTTGGATGAAGCTATTAGCCCCGTCAATTTTTTATGTTTTCCGGGCTATTCTGATAAAATAAAAAAGTCCGAGATGAATGATGCCGTTATTACGGGTGAGGCAAAAATTAATGGATACAACGTTGTAATTGCAGTTATGGATTTTGAATTTATGGGTGGCAGTATGGGTTCTGTCGTAGGTGAAAAAATAGTAAGAGCAATAGAAAAAGCCTTAAAAAAGAAATATCATGTAATTATCATTTCCGCTTCAGGTGGGGCAAGAATGCAGGAAGGAACAATATCTCTTATGCAGATGGGCAAAACAAGCGCTGCTCTTGCAAAGCTTGCAGATAACGGACTTGCATTCATTTCAATTTTAACAGATCCTACCACCGGTGGTGTTGCCGCAAGCTATGCAATGCTTGGCGATATAAATATTGCGGAACCAAGAGCTTTAATAGGTTTTGCGGGACCCAGAGTTATTGAACAGACCATAAGACAGCAGCTTTCGGAAGGATTTCAACTTTCCGAATTTCAGGAGAGACACGGAATGGTTGACATTGTTGTAGAAAGGAAAGATATGAGAGACGTTTTGACTAAAGCGTTGAAGTTTTTTATAAATAGATAATGTTTTTTAAAATTCTAAAAGAATATGAGGGAATGACACCGGGTCTTTCAAGGATAAAAAAATTTTTAAAAAGCATAGGTAACCCTCAAGATAAATTAAAAGCAGTCCATATAGCAGGTACTAACGGAAAAGGGTCAACTGCAGTTTTTATATCTGAAATTCTAAAAGCAGGCGGATATAAAACAGCTTTGTACACTTCTCCTCATTTAATTGATATTACCGAAAGAATTAAAATTGACGGGAAAAATATACCGTCAAAAATCTTTAACGGTTTATCAAAAAAATACTTAGAAAGTGCGGTCAAATATAAACTTTCATATTTTGAATATTTGACTGCATTAGCTTTTATATATTTTGCAGAGCAGAAAGCCGATATTGCTGTAGTTGAGACAGGACTTGGTGGACGGTTTGACGCAACAAATGTTATAAAAAAACCTTTAATCTGCGTCATAACGTCGATTGCGAAAGAACATCAGGAAATACTTGGAACAGAGATTAAAAAGATAGCTTTTGAAAAAGCCGGGATAATAAAGGACAATGCTTATGTTATCTGCGGGAAAATTCCTAAAAAAGCAATAACTGTAGTAAAAAACAAAGCAAATCCATACCTGTACGGAAAGGATTTTAAAGTTGTAAACAACGAAAACAACAGAGACACGCAGAAATTTGATTATATAAACACAAATACAGAACTGAAAAATATTGAAATACGGCTTTTAGGTAGACATCAGACCGTAAATGCTTCGATTGCTATTTTTGCCGCAGGGCTTCTAAATAAAAAAGGATATTATTTAAGTGAAGCACATATAAGAATAGGTTTAAAAAACGCAGTCTTGCATGGAAGGTTTGACATAAGAAAAATCGACAGTAATAATAAAAATTTTGAATTAATTATAGACGGTGCGCATAATATTCAGGGATTAAATGCATTTTTTGAAACATTTGAACAGCTTGGTTTTTCCAAAAAAAAGAGAATCTTCATTTTTAACGTAATGAAAGAAAAAAAATATAAATATATGGTAAAAAAGACAGCCTCTTTTGCAAAAAAAGTAATATTGCCGCAGATAAATAACGGCAGAGCTTTAAATCTCGGAGTTTTAAAAAAAGAATTTTCAAAGTATATTGCGCAAAATAAAATATGTATGGCAGGCTCTATAAAAAGCGCTTGTGATATGATAAGTGACAACGAAACATCGGTAGCAGTAGGTTCTCTTTATCTTGCAGGAGAAATTTTAAAATACATAAATGAGACAATAAGGTAAAATAATGTCAAAGGAACTATATTTGGGCATAGACATAGGCGGGACGCACATAAAGACGTCTGTTTTTTTTGTTTTAGAATAATTTTTAAGCTTGGAAGCTGTTTAGGCTATTGATTTTAGGATGTTCAATGCGGTAGTAATTGTTTGGTTTTCGCCGAATCTATCCGAATGAAAAAAAGTTCCACTCAAAAGAATATTTGAAAAAATTATGGGCAAAAAAACTTGTATTGACAATGGTGCAAACACAGCTTCAATAGTCATCTTTTGGCTCGACACAAAAGGCAAATCTTCCAACCTTATATACATTACACTTGGAACAGGAGTAGGAAGAGGACTTATTTTTCAATAAAAAACTTTATAGAGGAACAAGCCGCGACAGTACAGGCAAAGTGGAACATATAGCAATTGATCCTTATAGACAAAAGTACAAATGCAAAAATAACGGCTGAATAGAGCCGTTCATAGGTGCGAAATATTTGCCAGAATAACCGCTGCGTACTTGAAAAAAATAAGTCTACAACGGGTAAAAATTATTCTCTGATAGCGCCAAAACTGTTATTTAAAGCTGCTGAATATGGAGATAAAACTGCAAAGGATATATGAAAAATCGCGGGAGAAAAACTCGGCATTTTTCTTTCGGTAATTATAAATTTTGCAAATCCGGTTACAATCGTTCTTTGCGGCAGATTAAGTCGTACAGGTAAATGCTTGATAGATTCTCTATCAGATAAAATTAAAAAAGAACCTTTAAGTCAGTAGTAAAAGCCTGTAAAATCATAATCTCAAAATATACCCATAAACTAGGAGTTGTTTGTACTGTAATGCTTCATAAACAGTAATCTTTTAATGAAAAATTCCTTATTTAAGAAAATTATCGGCTCTGCCATTATATTGTTAATAGCTCTGAATGTTTTTGCTTATGAGATTAATATATTTGCAGATAATCTCGAATACGACGAACGTAGCAGTCAGCTTTTGGCAAAAGGTAATGTCATTTTTGAATGGAAAGAGAAAAAAGTATTTGCAGATTATGCCGAATTTGATAAAAAAACTGTAAAAGCTCACAGTAACGTCAAGATTGAAGAGTCTGGAAACACAATCTATGCAGATAACGTTAGATATGATTATGACGAGAAAAACGGATGTATAGAAGAAACTTTCGGGCATCAGCATTCTTCTAATGTATTTATTCATGCAAAGTCTATGGAAATACAAAACAAAGATACATACGCAATAAACGGCGTAAGACTTTCAAAATGCGATTTGGACAATCCTCACATTTATATCAGGGCAAAACACGGAAAACTTATATTAAATAAAAGGTTGATCATTTACAATGCCGTCTTTTATATCGGGGGAATTCCCGTATTCTATTTTCCTATATTTACAAAATCTTTAAAAGGCGATAAATCTTTTGGATCAGATTTAAATTTTAAAATCCAGCCGCAATTTCCAGACAATGAAACGATGTATTTAAACATGGTGGTTTCATCTGCATTAAGTGAGTCTTTAAAAGGAAAAGTCTCAGCTGACTTTTTTAAAAAATCAGGGAATTCTCACGAAATAAAAATTGATTATGCGGAACAAGATGCAACTGGAAGCATTTCTGCTAATGAAACAAACAATTTAGAAAAATGGGGACTAACGGCCAATTACTTTAATATGATAAACAGTACTTGGGACGTACGATCTAGAGCATGGGTTGCAAACAAAGGTATTGACAATTATTCTTATGAAGAGAATAAATGTGATATTTGGGATTTATTTTTTGTCGGCTATTATCCTTATTCTCATTCTTATGCCACCGTAACAAAGTATGGATATAATACAAATTTAAATATGACCATCAAGCATAAAGCCTATAGCAGCCTTGAGGGCCATAAAACATCATATACATTATTTCCATACATAGAATTAACATCTTATTCCAGAAATATTTTCATGGGAATAATACACAAGTTCTATTTTTGGTACCAAAACTTTTATAGGCAACAATATTTGGGTGATCATGGAAGTTATGATAATTCTTTTTATAAAGGCGACATTTGTTTAAATTACAAGCTGATGAGAACTTTTAAATTCTGTAATCCGCTTACATTAGTCCCCGCTTTAAAAATTAAGTTCGCCCCATCCAGCACAGATGATTTCAGAGAAACAAGACTTGGCGGATTTTTTAGCAAACTTTTTACAAAATACTCAGGTTCTTTAAATATAAGATTTAGAGTTAATGATTGGATGGACTGGAATGCCAAGTATTCTTTGAAAGCGATAACTAAAAAAAACTCTTTATATGTAGAAACTTCAAGAGATGACTATGGTATTGGAAAAAATTCTGTCTCTTTCAATAACAATATGTATTTCGGAAAACAAACTATGGTTCAAAACTCTTTTTCTTACAATTTACAACAGCACAGATCAAGTGATATTAAAAACAGCAGATTGTCGCCGTTTATCACCGAAGTAACATGTATTTTAAACAATTACATGACTATATTCGCAAAACAAGTGCAGGTTTTAAATCCATTTAGATTTGGCTCTCTAAATCTGGATTTAACAATCGGTCAACTGGATAAAGCCTACTTAAATTTCGCTGCTTTTTACCAAAGATATAACAGGTTGGGGCTTTATAAAAATCGCGAAATCAATAATACCTTAGGATTTGGATTATGCCTTACTCCTAAATGGAGAATAGATTACAATATAAAAGCAACGATTTCATTTGATTCTTTATCACAGGATAAAATAGCTGAACAAGAACTTAAAATTTCCAGAGATTTACACTGCTATACTTTAGGCATAGTTTGGAAAAAAGCTATAAAAAACGGCGGAGTATTTTTTAATTTTAGTACGAGACCAAATACATCTCTTAAAGAGGGGAGAAAAGCAACATGGTGGAGTTCGAAAGAAGATTAATAATTCTAAATTTGAGTCATACAGCTTGAACTGGTTTATTATATTTTAAGTTTGATGTTTCAATGGAGAAGTGGCCGAGTTGGTTTAAGGTGTCAGTCTCGAAAACTGATATACGGGAAACCGTATCGGGGGTTCGAATCCCTCCTTCTCCGTTGCATAGTTTCAGCTAATCAAACAAAATCCATTATATTGGCGATTTTTTGTTAAAAAAATGAGAAGCATTTATTAATCTTATGAAAGTTATTATATATCTTTAAGTTTATATTTTGACGATAGGATATTTGCATTTTTGGGAGTTAATTTTTGGTTTTTGCTATTTTTCACTTTGCTTTTTTTCAGCCGACTGCTCTCCAATCTCTTATAAAATGTTGATTTGAATTCTCAATCAATCTATCTATTTTGACATAAGTTTATTGAATTCTGCATTTAAATTATTAAGCCAATTGCTTGACCAAATGCGATAAACTTGCCAGCCTTTTATCTCAAGAATTTCTTGTCTCTTAGTATCGCAAAATGCTTTTCTATGTCATCGTTCCATCCATCTCTATACCAAGAACAAATCGTTTCTTTTTCGGTGAATATATGCCAATATCTAATTTAAAACCAACATGTTTTTTATTTTGTTGTATTCAGCTGTCATCAGTGACAAGTATATGGCCCCTCCGATTCCACAATATATTTTGATATCTTTTCGATAATGATTAATCAACTCATTATATAACTGGAGAATCTATTTCCAAAGCATTATCTTTTAATAACGCGCGCCTATTTGCTTTACATTTTCAATTAAGGACTCCATTAATTAGCGCTCCTCAATCTATTGGGATCTACGTCAGAATTTGAGATTATTCTTTTAAAGACACCATTTGGAATCAGTCATAAATATTTTTAACGATTTACGTGTAACATTCAGGCGTTTATAAGTGCCCACGTTGGAATTAAAAAACCATAATATCATAGGGATTTAGATAAATAATTGAATGGTCGCCTTCAACCCCTTGACAATTTGACACTGTGTTATCATTCTCCTATAGTGGTTTTGTAATCTTCAAAAGCGGCTTTTACTTCCTTTCGTGAAAACAATAAACAGAATGAACTATTTGGTTCAAGCAGTAATTTCCCTTTGATGTATTCAACAATTTTTTGTATCATCTGCTCCAAGATTATCCTGTATGCTAATTGGCACTATTTCGTTTCCACCAGCCTAAAAAATTTGTTGAATCCCATAATTCTTCACAAATCGCTTGTCTTAATATAAATATATATTTGACTCAGAACGATAATGAATTTTTAAATGATATTTTGCATCTATTTGTAATTCTATCACTACTACTCGCTTTCTTCATTAATTTCATCACCGTTACCAAATATTTTTTCGTGGTAAGAGTTGGTGGCATTTAATGATGGTCTCATATTATTATCGCTTTTTTCGCTCTGTATATTGACGGCAACGTCTGCCCGGGTAATAACTGTAAAGCTTCATCAAAAATAACATAATCAAATAACTCTTTTTCAGCAGAAATATATTTTGCAATTTCGCGAGTCCCACCTGGAGTCCAATTTTTATCATTACTTCATATCGATTCGCACAGATCCCGTGTATTCAATCAATTCCTATAGCCCATCAAGTAAATAATTTTTGCGGTTGTTTCTCAAAAATTGTAAAGTAATATCCATGAATATTCTGACGTTTTTTTGAGAGAAGCTATTAAACTTTGATTTAATCAAATCATTTATTATTTTTTTGCAAAATCTTTATAGTTTACATAGTCACTTTTAAGAAAATTATCAATGATTTGAAAGTTTTTATTGCCCCTAAGTTCGTTTTGATTAATAAAACTATCAAACTCTGAAATATTTTGAAAATTTATAATATTTTTTATTCTTTCATGCCAATCCCAAATGTTTTCATTTGTATTAACCCTCAGTAAAAATATTATTATCATAAGCTTGTTTTAGCAATACCAACAGCTCATCAATTCTCTTCAACTCTATATCCGAAACATGAACATTATTAACAATGGGAACTTTGGACAAAATATCTTTAATTTCTTCTCTAAGTTTTATGTTTTTTGCTTTAGCAATAAAATCAGTTTTTACTTAACAGCTATATAAATACTTTGCAGTCTTTTGAATAATAGGGAATAATATTTTGTTAATTTTACGATGCTTTATATTTTTTGTATTTATTAAATAATGTCTTGCCGAATTTAAGTTCCTTTGCAAAATTTATCATAAATTTCAAAATGCTCAAGAATCCTATTAAAAACTGCTAAAATGTTTTTTATACTACGATCTTCAGAACAAAGATTGTATTTTAACACAATCTCATAAACTGCTTAAATTTTATTTAAAATATTGCTACATCTTTATCTTGTAATGGATTATTGCTGATTGATTGGATTGTGATCCTTTATAAAATTTGCGGCAATCACCCAGACTATATTGCGTATCCGTTAACATCTTAACCGCAGAATCCAATAATGTCGATTTCATCAATTCCTTTAACATCAACAACATCAGTTAACTTATTGTTAAGATTTATGACTTCTTGACAATTTTCAAATAGTTCATCAACATTAACTTTATCCTGTTGTAATGCTCCACTATAAGGGGATAATATCTTGTAATTTTGTAAATATTTAACAATTCAATTACAGTAATAGTTTGTATGGCTGAATGTTATATTTTAGAAAAGCAACCTATTTCCAAAAACAAATTAATGGTTTTATCAATTTTCGAACGTATTTGCAGCAAAGTAATTTTACAATTTGTTTTGGAAATAAAGTGCAAACTATTGTTTGGGTGCTTATTTTTTGAAAACTGATTATACTCATCGTTAAAATCACTGAATTCATTAAACACTTTTCTTATATCGATAGTTTTAAGTAACTTGACTGGAACAGGAGGCATTCTATTATCTTTAACGTATTTTAAATAATGCGTTAAGAACTCAGCAAGTCCTATTTGATTGGTTTTCAAAAATGTTATTATTTAACTTTTTATCTAAATTTGTATATGACAAATTATATGAGATATTATCGTCAATTTCAGCCTGACACCAATTTGGAAAGATTTTAGATGATATGTGTTCGTGCTGTTCTTTCATATATTAAATTTACGTTGATTAAGTATCAAGCAAAAATCACGAAACAATATATAATTTTTATCATGTTTAACTGCCAATCAGCTTGTCTTCAAGTTTGGATATCATTCTGTCAATTATATCAAGTGCTTCTACATTTTTTGACTAACAAACAGAATTTTGTTTTTTTCTAATAGACAGTTCAAAGAGTAAACTTACAATTAAATAAAATTTCCCTGTACATGGAGGACCATAAACTACTACATTATAACAAACAAATAAAAATAGTGGATAATGTTTTGTCAGGTCTTTTTTCAAAGTGTGTAATTTTACCTATTGTAAAATAATGCAATCTATCGCCAAGAATTCTATTTTTCTCTTCACTTAAATGGTTTGAAAAATCATCATATATCAACAACATTTCCTTCGGAAACAATTGCTTTATATTGTATTTTAAGTCTTTTAGAGTTAATAATAATCTTATCTTTTTTAGTTCCTGTGGTATTATCAGTTATGGTATAGATTAGAAAATCATCTAATAGTGATAAAATTTTCGTAGTTATTATAGGTCTTTGATATTCTTCAGTTTTACTTGCATTTAAGGCCAATTTATATTTTTAAGACAATATTCCTTATACACAAAAAAAGCTTTTATATTTCCATCTTAATGAGAACTTACTTAAGTTACAATAATATAAAATCATTTCTTTATATGTATGATAAAAGTTCACTACTGAAAGTTGATTTAACGGATGACAAATTGACAATTCTATATAATCGCTACCTTTATGAGTTATTCTGTAAGAGAAAGGAATCGCAATAATCATTTTTAGTTTTATATAATTTTTATTTCCATCATCTTTTATTTCTTCCGGTTTATAACCTTTCCCTGCTATAATAGATACAATAGCATCTAAGTTTTATCATGTTTCTTCCAAGAAAGCCTAATAATTTTTTCTTTAATTGAAAATCTATATCAATAATAATATTTCTTTTATTATTAATTAGTCTTGTGTTACTGGTCAAATATTTTACTCTTCTTTTTAGTAATAATAAAGCTTTCTTTTCATTGTTTTTCATTTTTTTATCATAATCTAAAAAAGATAGATCTATTTTCATATATTTTCTGATTTTATTTTGACTTAGTTCCATAACTTTTTTGTATTAAATTTGTATCCAAAAAACCAAACTTCACATCACTACTTTTGGTGGTTTTTTTAGTGTTTAATGGAAGACTCAGTTTATTCGTAATTTATTTTTCAATATCTTCATAATAATTAAATGTGTCTGTGTTCGGTTTTTTGGATGCAAAGGTAACTATTATATCGTCAACATATCTTGAATAAAATATGATATCATCCATAAACTTTATGTGTTCATCAAAATCACGCATATAGATTTTCAGCAAGATAAGCGCTTATTTCTATGTCTTTAGGAATTCCTTTATCGCTATTAGAAATTTTTCTATATTGATGCAAGACATTGGTTATAATTTTCTTTGAAAGAATACCAAGTAGAGTGTCTTCTTTGATCTTATTTATAAGTTTTGAAATGTCAATTTTTTCATAAAAACTTTCTATATCTGTTTTGATCATATATTGGGGGAATGTAGTAAAAAATATATTCTTTAACTGACTAACAGTACTATAATAATTACTTTGCTTAACCTTATAAGTTTTTTAATATTGCACTGCGAGATATGCAGCGGAATCATTTTTATTTATTGAAAATACATCTTTATTTTTATGTATAGTCTTGGATATGCTTAAATTTCAATTATTATTTTTAATTTCGTTTGTAAGTTTGCCTAACTCTGAAAGAATTTCTTTTTCTTTTAAATCTTTTAATTTTTTCTTTATATCATTCAGTTTTGTTTTTCGCTCTTCAAAATGATGAACCTTTTGGTTTCTGTCTTTTTAAAACCTTTAATTTACTTTGAATTTCTTTCAACTCTTCAGAGATTTTCCTAATAGAAAGAAAGTATTTTCTCGCCACGGTTTTCATAGTCAAAAATTCTTCTAAAATTTTCTAATGGAAAAGATTGGTCAAACATATAAAAATCTCCAATTTATTTATATTGCTATTTAGGTATAATCAGATTAGAATAGACATCTCAGGATGATACTTATTCTCTTTATTTGTGACTCTAAATATTATTTATTATGCATTACATACATGCATCTATATTTGTTTTTACCCCGGGACACTTTTTATAATTTAACAGTTCCTAGTTCATATCAAAGTTGTATTTTTAGTAAGTTTAATCATTTGCTTTATTATTTTCTTTTTTTCAACTTCATTGACATAAAATCGTTATTTTTCAATCTTTTCACATATTAACAACAACTTATTATATCGTATAATTTATCTAGAGCTTTTATCAAAATCAATATAATTATTTATGTGAAAAAACCACCATTCTATTTCTAATAAATTATTTGATAAGTCCTGTAGTATTCTATTATTTTATTGGGTTTGATATTAAGGGAGTAATTGTTCAAATTAAGCTGCACTATTTTTATTTAAACAGCTTCTTATTTCTGTCTATAAAATTTCCGTTGACAAAACAGTTTGAAAATTGATATAAATTTTGATTATGACAAAAGAAATCTTGGCAGTTTATCCGGGAAGTTTTGATCCGCCTACAAACGGACATTTAGATATTATAATAAGAGCTTCACATTTATTCCCGAAAGTAATAATTGCCGTAACAAAAAGTATAAATAAAAAGCATATATTCTCTTTACAGGAAAGAACTGATCTGCTGCAAAAAATTACAGAGAATCTGAAAAATGTAAAAGTAGCATCTTTTTCTGGTCTCCTGGCAAATTACCTTGAAAAAATTAATTCTTTTGTCTTAATAAGAGGATTAAGAGCTCTTTCTGATTTTGAATATGAGTTTCAAATGGCTTTGATGAATAGAAACTTAAACAAGAAAATTGAGACAATATTCTTAATGCCAGATCAGTCTTATACATTTCTTTCTTCAAGCATGGTAAAGGAGATTGCAATGCTCGGAGGGAATACTAAGTATTTTGTGCCTAAATGTGTGAAAATAGAATTAAAGAAACGCGTTGTCGATTTGTCAAGGGATAATTTATGAAATAATGACGGTACCGCCAAAATAAAAATATCATATCATCGTGATTTTTAAACGACTTAAAAAATTGACAGTGAGTTCATCATGGTGATGTAGCGACAGGAACGATAGTCTGCACCAGCTATGCATACGAGAAAAATGCTCTCTGTGTTCTTGCATATTTGACTAGAGATAATTAAGATAAGTTGTATGGTACAGTGAAAAGCAAAATAACAAAGGAAAGACTTACAATATTGTGACAAGACGTCACAGTTATATGGGAGGTGCTGTATTCAAATATTAATCAGCGAGTGGGTAACGTAATGATTAAAATGCTTATTGTTGTTTTATTAATAATCCTTGTAAGGTGCAAATCAGTGATGAGGTTTTTCAGCTCATTATCTCATCAAATTTCTACGATAAAATCAAAAATTTACGGTTCTTCCGTATTGCCTTCTTAGGAGCGAGTATTTTTCTAATTGTTCTTATAATTTGGGAAAGCAATTTATTACACTATTTTACTTCATTTAATTTATAGTAGTGAAAATAATACTGGCACGAATGGCAGAGACTATAAAACTGAGTACACTTTCTGCAGGCAGATTAAAATGACAAATTTTATAATAACCGGAGTAAATTATAACAATGATATCTTTTATCCTGGGAATAATTCTAGTTTTTTACGCGGGTTTTAAAGTCGGGAATGTCATATATAAAACCTCTTTTATTAAATTTCTTTCAGCATTTTCTTTTGCATTACTTTTCTACAGATTTTCTTTTTCGTTTCAATTCATCTTATTTGTTTTTCTTACATTTTCACTGATTTTTGTTTCGGTAACAGATTACTTTTATAGAATAATACCTGTAATATTTCCAATTTTTTTAATTATTACAGGCGTTATATTTAGTTTTATGAATTTAGCTCTGGGTGAAACATATTCATCAAGATTTATTAATTCTGTTTTAGGTATTCTTACAGGCGGAGGTGTTTTACTTGCTGCCGGATTTTTAGGACAGCTTATTTATAAAAAAGAAGTCATAGGCGGCGGAGATATTAAACTTATGGCGGGCGTTGGTGCTTTTATCGGATGGGAAAAAGCATTATTTGCAGTTTTTATTGCAGCAGTTATGGGCGGTATAGTAGGCTTAATACTTTTGGCTGCAAAAAAAATAGAAAAAAAAGGATATATTCCGTTCGGCCCATTTTTGTCGACAGCATCTTTCATAACTCTATTTCTTCCGCAGTTTTCATCCATTTTGGATATGTTTTTATATGAGAAATGCTATTAATAAGTAAAATAAGGTCAATCAGCCGGCGGAATATAATATTTTTCTTGGTTTTCACTTTTTCTGCGGCATTTATTATCAAGAACTGGACTCTTAACTTTGTCCAGAATGACAAACAGCTTTTAGCAGTTAAAAATATTTTACAGTTTTTGTCCGCAATATTCCTTTATCAAGAACATTTATGTCTGCCGTAATAAAATCGTTTATAACAAAATCTCTCAATAAAACAAATTTTAATACAACGACTTTATGACGAGATAATTTGAATTGCAACAATGAATAATAGAAGAGCGGAAATGAAACAGATTAAAGGGTTGCAAATCACTCTCTTATGCAATATAATTTTGTATAATATGCCTAAATTTATATAGGGTAAATTATTGAATTATTTAATTGAAACAATAGGTTGTCAGATGAATGTATGTGACTCTGATATGCTTGATTCTGTTTTTTTGGCTTATGGAGCGTCAAAAGTAAACAATCTGTCAGAGGCGGATGTGGTTATACTAAATACCTGTTCTGTAAGGGTACAGTCGGAACAAAAAGCTTTTTCTTATCTTGGCAGAGTAAAAGAGTTCAAACAAAAAAAAACCTGTATAAAAATAGTTGTTATAGGTTGCATGGCGGAGAGGCTCGGTCATAATATTAAAAAGCGTTTTAACAGCGTTGATTTAATTATAGGTGCAAAAGATATTGACAATGCTGCTTTAAGAATTATGAACTTGTTCTGTACAAACTATTCTGCAAAAAAAGTAAATCCTGAAATAAAATCCGAAATTGTAAGGTATGTCACCATTATGAGAGGCTGTGACAATTATTGTTCGTACTGCACAGTACCTTTTGTAAGAGGAAGAGAGATAAGTATTAACTACGAGACAATAGTAAATAAATGCTCCTCAATGGTAAAAAACGGTGCAAGAGAAATAATACTTTTAGGACAGAATGTAAACTCATATCAGTATGAAGACATAAATTTTGCTTCGCTAATTAAAAAAATTGTGACAATAGAAAATCTTGAAAGAATAAGATTTATTACAAATCATCCTAAAGATTTAAGCGATGATTTGGTAAAAATTATGGCGACAGAACCGAAAGTATGTTCGCATATTCATCTCCCTATGCAGTCTGCATCCGACAAAATTCTTAAAGCCATGAACAGAAAGTATTCTTACGAACATTATCTGAAATTAATTAAGAAAATTAAGAACTGCTGTGCCCAGCGTAAGCGTAACAACTGATATTTATCGTAGGTTTTCCCGGAGGAAACTAATGAAGAATTTTGAGAAATACTTTAAAGGCCGGTAAAGACAATAAGATTTGGCGGACTGTATGTTTTCAGATATTCTCCACGCCCTAATACAACAGCGGCAGCAATGATTGATGATGTGCCTTTTGAAGAAAAAAAGAGACGTCACGCAATTATACTTAAAGAATCAAATAAGATTTCTATTGAAATTGTTTCGGAAATGCTGGGAAGCATCCAGCAGGTTTTAGTCGAAGAAATTAAAAACGGTATTATAAAAGCAAGAACGAGAACCGGGCGTAAAGTTTTTGCAGAAGGCAGAAAGGAATATGTTGGCAAACATATCAATGTTAATATCAAAGAAGCAAAGATAAATTCATTATTCGGCGACATTGTATGAAAAGAATTTTCAAATGTATTATTTTAGTTTTTATAGCATGTATTTTCTTTAATTTTTGGGAAAAAAAAATTGGATTATTTAATAAACATCCATATGAAATTTATATAATTGAATATTCTAAGCGCTTTGCTGTCGATCCTCTGCTTATAAAAGCCGTTATAAAAAAAGAATCGAACCTAAATCCTGGAGTTGTTTCAAATACAGGCGCCGTCGGTCTTATGCAGGTAATGCCCAAAACTGCGATGGGAATTGCAAATCAGTTAAATATTGCGGATTATTCTGGCAAAAACCTTAAAGAAGCTGAAATAAACATAATGTTTGGAACATATTATCTGAAAAAGTTGTTAAACTATTATAATAATAATCTGATTTTAGCTTTAGCCGCATACAATGCTGGAATAGGGAATGTTAGAAATTGGTACAGTAAAGATCCAGAAATAGGGGTGGAAATATGTAAAATACCTTTTAAAGAAACGAGATATTATGTCCGGTCTGTAATATTTATTTATAAAATCTATCGTGGAGTAGAGAAATTAAAAAAATTTCTAAAAGTTTAACGCCATTAATGAAGCAATACTGGAATATTAAAGCTAAATATTCAGGTATGATGTTGTTTTTTCGCTTAGGTGATTTTTATGAGTTGTTCGGCGAGGATGCTGTGAAAGCAGCGACTGTGCTTGAGGTTGTACTCACGCAGCGAGCTGGAATTCCTATGTGCGGGGTTCCTTGCCACTCGGCAAACTCTTACATAAGAAAACTTATAACAAAAGGTTTTAAAGTTGCCATTTGTGAGCAGCTTGAAGAATTCGGAAACGCAAAAGGCATTATGAAACGCGGAGTCACAAAAGTCCTAACCCCCGGAACAATCTTAGAAGATACTCTTTTGGAATCAAAAGAAAATAATTTTTTGATGTCGGTAATCCTTGACAATAATACAGCATCTGCAACATTTGCGGCGGCCGATATATCAACAGGCGAATTTTTTGTTTCAGAAACAATATTAAAATCTATTGAAGCTGAAGTGTCAAAATATAATCCAGGCGAGCTTATTATATCTACTGGCAACATGCAAAACAAGCAGATATCAGATTTTAAGGCAAAACTTAAAGTGCCTATCTCTGATATAGATAATTCTTTTTTTGATATTGAAAAAGCTCAAAATATAATAGAGGAACTTTTCGGCGTCAGTGCTGTAAAAAAATTCGGACTTAATAAAAAAGAAGTAGTCTGTGCCTGTGGGGCGCTGCTTGCTTATATAAAAGAAATGCAGCCGCAAAGCGTCAGTATTTTTTCAGAAATAAAGTATGTGAGAAACTCAGATTTTATGTATTTAGACATTGTCGCAATAAAAAATCTTGAACTCCTTAATTCTATGACAAGTGGAAAAACTGAGAATTCACTGCTTTCCGTTATTGACTCGACAAAAACGCCTATGGGTGCAAGAACTATACGCCAATGGCTTATAAAGCCGCTCTTGGACATTTCAAAAATTGAGACCCGTCAAAATATTGTAAGATTTTTTATAAAGAATCCAAATGTGCGAAAAGAAATTATTGAAAAATTGAAAACCGTTTCCGACATTGAAAGAATAACTGCAAGAGTTTCTTCAGGCAGTGCAAATCCTAAAGATTTAACGGCATTAAAAAATTCATTAAAGACAATAAACAACATTTCAGAAATTATAAAATCCGCAGACGAATTAGATTTTAACATTCCTGAAAATACTCAAATAACAAATAAAATTTCCTCGTATTTATCTGATGAACCGCCTGTATCTCTAAAAGGCGGGAACGTAATTAAAAACGGCTTTAACGCAGAACTTGACGAATTAAGAAAAATATCAACTGATGCAAAAGTCTATATATCTAATCTGGAAGCTAAAGAAAGAGTCGCGTCCGGAATAAACAACCTTAAAATAGGTTATACTTCGGTGTTCGGTTATTATATAGAAATCAGCAAATCAAACGTTGCATCGTCGCCAAAACATTATGTGCGCAAGCAGACCGTTACATCCGGCGAAAGATACATAACTGAAGAATTAAAAATTCTTGAAGATAAAATATTATCTGCACAGGAGAAAACTCTAAGGCTTGAAAGCAGTATTTTCAATAATTTAATACAGGAAATATCTGTTTTTACCGCAGACATTCTAAAGACTTCACAGATTATTTCAGAAATTGATATTTTTTGCGGATTTGCCGAAAATGCAATAGAATATAATTATGTCTGTCCTAAAATTTCAGAAGGCAGAGAGCTTTCTATCAAAGACGGCAGGCATCCCGTTGTGGAAAGAATATTAAGAAGTGGGGAATTTACGGCAAACGATATTACTTTTGATGAAAATTCAAAAATAATGATTCTTACTGGTCCCAATATGTCTGGAAAATCTACTTATTTAAGACAAATAGCTCTTATCGTGATAATGGCTCAAATTGGATCTTTTGTTCCATCACAAAGTGCGGAAATAGGACTTGTTGACAAAATATTTACAAGAATCGGAGCGGGGGATAATCTTGCCGGCGGAGAATCAACTTTTATGCTTGAAATGTCGGAAACTGCAAACATTCTAAACCAATATACGCAAAGAAGCCTTATTATTCTCGACGAAGTAGGCAGGGGAACGTCAACTTATGACGGAATGTCTATAGCATGGGCAATAATAGAATTTTTTGCAGATGACAAAAGAAAAGCAAATGCTGGAGCAAAAATACTTTTTGTAACGCATTATTTTGAACTCACCAAGCTTTCTGAAACGCTCAAAGGAGTGGTAAATTACAGCATTGACGTCAAAGAATGGAACGGTGATGTCATATTTTTACATAAAATAGTTAAGGGTAGTGCTGATAAATCTTACGGTATACATGTTGCAAAAATTGCTGGAATGCCTCATCAGGTGATAGAAAGAGCTTATAAAATTTTAAGCAGACTGGGGGAAAAAGCCATTAAATCTTCAAAATATGACGAAAGCCCACAAATTGAATTTTTCTGTGCTACCCAACAGCAGGTTTTAACAGAGTTAAAAAATATTGATATAAATGCCTTAAGCCCTATAGAAACATTTAATATATTAAAAAATTGGAAAGAACGGTATAAATAAATATTTTGCCCATTTCCCCAATAATTTCTATAACGGATGTTTTTATATAATTAAAAATAAGAGAATGGTGTGTCTGAAATTGATTTAACGCAAAGAGAAGCAGATAGATTAATCGCCCTACCTAAAAAACTTGTAATTAAAGCAGGTCAAATAATAAATTTGCCTTTAGCATGATGATTTTATTTATATTTCAATCAAATCTATTGAAAAAAAAAGAAAAATTTATTATAGATTTTCTCCGTAAAAGTATTAAACTACAAAAAACTAGAAACAATTAAGATTACACGAAATAATAGCTTTATTGCGGCTTGACATAAATGCAACGCCTCATAGAAATCCTGACAATATAGAAATAGGGAATTCTCATTTACATATGCATAGAGAGGGATTTTCAGATAAGTATGCGATAGATATTCCTATGGATAAGTTTTCTGACGTAAACAATTTGGAACAGACTTTTATAGATTTTCTAAAATATTGCAATATAAAAGAAATATCTTCGATACAAGGCAATCTAATATGATAAATAAAACAATTTTTATTAAGACAAAAGATTGGGTTGAAATAACTACGCCATACATCGACAGACATAATGATTATATACAGATTTATATTAAAAAGTCAAAAGATTCATTTATTTTAACAGATGATAGATATACTATAGATGATTTATTGTTGTCTGGAGTTAGGTTAAAATTCACCAAAGAGAAAAAAGTTGCTAAAAATTAAATTAAGCGGTTTTGACGTTATGATAGATGAAAGAAGTAATGAATTATACGTTAATGTGAGCATGGATGATTTTCCATTAAAAAAGCACAATCTTATCCAGGCTATGCTTGCTGTCAATGATATATTTTACACTGTATCTTTGCATGTTGTTAGTTTGTTTCTTAAAGATGTTAAAAGTTGGATGGATTCAAATGATGTCAGATATACTGAAAACATTAACTTTAAGGGAAAGTCAGGATTTGATAGAAAGTTTGATTTTGTTATTCCTAAATCAAGAATTTTGCACGAAAGATTGATCGAAGTTGTTAATGATTTAAATAAAACTACGACAGATTCTTTAATTATGGATTGGACAGATATAAGAGAAACAAGGTCGGAAAAATCAAAAGCTTTTGTATTTGCTAATGGTGTTAAAAAAATAATAAACCCAAATTTTTTAAATGCTTTTAAACATTTGAAATTGATAAAATAACAACCAGATATATTCAACAGGTATTGACACGATAGATTTAGATAATCTTGAATCAAACTGGACAAATTCAGAACTTTCAAGATGGTTTGACAAAAATCTAAGACAACCTGATATTGAACAGTCTGTTTTGCTTGAATTTCTAAGAAAAATGATTGAATATCTAAATTTAACAAGAAGCATTCCTTTAACGTCTTTGATAAGAATAAGATTTATTTTGGTCGAAGTCATAAATAATAAAATAGGCAAATACAGAACTGAAGCGTATGTAAAAGCCTGTAGAGAATTATTTACCAATTTGAACCAAAATATTGAAATAAAGTCTGAATCTGATTTTCTTTTTAAGTTTGGGCAGGAATATCAGTCTCAATCTATATATCAGGGTACAACAAAATTCAATAAACATTTCTATGAACATATCGACGGTATGAGCAAAGAAGAAGAAAATTGTGCAGTTTATATTGATAGTTTGGAGAAAGTTAAATATTGGGTGCGCAATATTGAAAGAAGCAATTATTCGCTTTTTCTGCCGACTTCACCAGACAAATTTTATCCTGATTTTATAGTTTTGTTAATCGACGGCAGGATTTTAGCTGTGGAATATAAAGGCGGACATTTATTGTTAAATGACGATACAAAAGAAAAGAGAAACATCGGCGAACTTTGGCAGGAAAAAAGCAGCGGCGAATGTCTGTTCTTGCTATTATCAAAATAGAATTTAGAGCAGCAAATTATTGATAAAATAAAAGAGGAATAAAAATGCCGATAAACATTTTATCTCAGGAAACAATTAATAAAATAGCTGCAGGCGAAGTTGTAGAACGCCCGTTGAACGCCGTTAAAGAACTTGTAGAAAACTCTTTAGACGCTTTTGCGTCTTCTTTAACAGTTGAAATAGAAGAAGCTGGGAAAAGGCTTATAAGAGTTTCCGACAACGGTTTGGGTATGGACAAAAAAGATTTGAAACTATCTATATTAAGACACGCCACAAGTAAAATAGACGATTTTAGTGATTTATTGCATATTCATTCTTTAGGGTTCAGAGGCGAGGCTCTTGCTTCTATAGCAGCTGTTTCAAGTTTTGAAATAAAAACAAGAAAAAAAAGCGAGAACTCCGGCTGGAAACTTTCAGCCATAGGCGGTAAAGACATTAAAGTTATTCCATGGTCAGGCATGGAAGGAACAATAACAGAAGTTAAAAGCTTATTTTTCAATACTCCGGCGAGACAAAAATTTTTAAAAAGCGATTTTACTGAACGTTCAAAGATTATAAACTCGCTTGAAGGAACAGCTCTTGCAAACCATGATGTATTTTTTAAAATGCTCTCTGAAAATAAAACTGTTTTTTCTGCGGCTCAGACGGACAACAAAATAGAGAGAATTGCAGATGTTTTGGGTAAAGATTTCGCAAAAACTCTCAAAAATATAAAAATAGACCATCCTAAAATTTCATTAGATGTTTATTTTACAGGCAGAGATGATTCTCTGCCCAACAGAAAATATCAGTATCTTTTTGTAAATTCCAGACCGGTAAATTATCCTAAATGGCTTACGCGTTGTGTTTATCAGTCTTACAAGGAATCTGTCCCTCGCGATAAACATCCGGGAATCTTAATTTACACTTCTATTGATCCGTCGAAAATCGACGTAAACATACACCCGGCGAAAAAAGAAGTAAAGTTTGCAGATGAAAACGGTATATATGATATACTTTTTAAAGCGTTAAGAAATGCGCTTATGTCGCACGCTCATCCGGAAATTAAAATAGCTTATCCCTCGCTGCTAGATAGAGAGAAATCTGCAAAGCAGGAGGCTGAGGAGAGTACTGTTGCTCACTCTGCCTTTAAAATATATCTTAAAGAGCCTAAACCAAAGTACAATTATGTTCCTTTAAAACAAATTTACAGTATAGACAAAATAGACAAATATGCAAACGTTTTTGCAAAACAGGAAGAGTTTGCGCATGGAAATTTTGATAGTAACATAAAAATTCTCGGACAGGTTTTTGATACTTACATTATTGCCTCAAATAAAGGCGATTTATATATTTTTGATCAGCATGCCGCTGCAGAAAGAGTGAGATATGAACTTTATCTTTCGCAGATGAAAAATCAGACCATTAAAATGCAACAAATGCTTATGCCCGAAAATTTTGATCTTTCTTCGAGTATTTCGGAACTTCTCAAGGCAAATATAAACCTTTTCAATGAACTAGGGATAAGTATTGAAGAATTCGGACAAAATTCTTTTAGAATTACAGCATATCCGGCGCTGCTTGGAAATATATCAATGGAACAAATAGTTAAGACAGTAATTTCAGATATTGAAGATGATAAATATATAGAAATAGAACAGAAAAGAGATAAAATTATACGTTCGGCATGCCGCGCAAGCATAAAAGCGGGCGATGATATTTCACTTATTGAAGCAAAAAAACTGATAAACGATCTCTTCAAATGCAAATATCCTTTTACATGTCCGCACGGCAGACCTACAGCATATAAAATTTCATTAAACGAGATAGAAAAGTTTTTTAAAAGAAAATAAATGTTGTTATTCTAAATGGGCTTGATGGGTCCACTCCTTGTCTGTAATTCTGAACGAAGTGAAGAATCCAGCAGTATTTTTAGTAAACAAAAATGAAAAATATCACATATATATCATGACAAATGGTGTAACAAACAATTTAGTAGGAAGAGTGTATGATCACAAAAAAGGACTTTTAGAAGGTTTTACAAAGAAATATGGATTAAAAAGACTTGTATATTATGAATTGAGGATGCTATAAGCAGAGAGAAACAATTAAAAGGCTGGTTAAGAAAAAAAAGATCAAACTAATTGAAGACTGAAAACTGAAATAAGTTTAGTATAGGTGGATGCTTCAAGGACTTTGTTCTTCCATTATGGGCAGACACAACACAAAAATTATGGAGATAATTGTTATTTCAGGAC